>OIYR01000215.1_pt1 | contig 33538 bp, 49 predicted proteins | sample 1588221 | NCBI WGS metagenome assembly OIYR01 (sample SAMN03283292) | human gut metagenome | biome: human-associated habitat; material: feces | host: Homo sapiens | place: Peru | collected 2012
GTCTGCCCCTCCTGACTTATCGTCACCACCTTTGATAGAGAGCCTGACTGAAGGACTGGACATCTGACGGAACGTTATTTGCATACATACATTAAAACGATAGAATTATGGCAGAAGAAAACATTACCATTAAGAGGCTGAACGAGCTTCTGGGTTCACACTTCACCGTGATGACTCACGCTTGGGGCTGTCACTGGAACGTGACAGGAATGGGGTTCAAGGCGGCTCACGACTTTCTGAAGGATCTTTATGAGGCCGAGCAGGAACGTGTGGACGCCACGGCTGAGAGGGTTCGTGCTCTGGGTGGAGTTGCTCCAGATTCCATAGAGGAGATGGAACGTAGAACACTCATATCCACCATTGGCAGCTCGGCTAACAACCATGATATGAAATCTGTGTGGAACAATCTTGCTCGTCTGTGGAGCAACACAATTAACATTATAGTGGACGTTCACAGGGCAACCCCTGAGGACGACATTGCCACACGATCATTTCTGGAGAACATGACCGAGGAGATGCAGAAGGAACTGTGGATGATTAAGGCAAATCTCGAATAGCTATGAAATACAGCATCTGGAAAAGAATAGTGATGGTGTTCAGTCCAAGGCGACTGGAACAGGCCATTGACGAGGAGGTGCAGAGAGTGAATCTGGGGTGGCATAAGGTGTTGAACTCCACCTACACTGACAGACCTCTTGATCCTGACGTGACACCGTTCGTGTCACTGCACGTGACCAAGGCCGGAATCTGGTGCAACGGTAAGAAGTGGGGTAGAAGTGATGTCATGTTCCAGCAGAGATCCGGAGGGCAGGCAATGGACTTTAGTCCAGCTGTTATGCAGGAGTTCTGGGACGAAGCCACCAAGGCGCTCGGTGCGTACATTCTGGAGCACGGCTATGGTCAGATAGTGCTCTCCACTGACCCTATGGACAGGAGTGTTAAGGTCGCCAATGTGCGCCTTAATGCATACAATCCTGAGAAGGACAGATAGCTTTATAAATTTGTCATATATTAAAAGTTTTACCAATGTTGGCAGCGGTCTGGGCGTGAGTTCAGGCCGCTATAATTTTTATGGAAAATTCCAGAATCACTCTTGGATATTCCAGGACGATTATGCAACTTTGCATCTGTAATTAAAAACACACGGAACAATGAAGTCACTAAAGAAAGCATTGAGGAATTTCTTCACCAAGCCTGTATCCAGGCACATCTATATGGACGGCAAGTCCGTTCAGGAAAGACTGGAGTTGATAGCCAGAGCGCACACAATTCACTTCAGCAGGGTCAATCTTATAAATTATGAGGATACTGTGCGTGGATGGTTTGAGGCCGCTGAATTCACCGTGCTTCAGACCTATTCCGACATTACACCGTTCACGGCCAGAATCACCGTCAACTTCTCCTATCTGAACTCTGACGGCAGTGTGGTGTCACGTGTCGTGGAGCTGTTCACCAGAACTGCATAGATATGGCATACGTTATGAAGAGAACAAGAAGGGAAGCGGACTTCTTTCTTGTGCAGAGGGCAATCTGCGGTGATCAGTCCGCCTACACCAAGATATATGAGGACTATCAGAAGTCCGTTCGATATGCCGTGGCCAGAATTCTGTACAAAAGACCGATGGACGTGGAGGACGTGTGCATGGAGACGTTCGAGAGGGCGTTCTCTCTGCTGCACAGATTTCAGCCTGACTATCAGCTGTCGGCCTGGCTTGTAAGGATAGCGTCCAACAGAGCGCTGGACTGTCTACGAAGAAGCGGCAGACTGGACGTCACATCCGTGGACGCCACCGTTGATGATGACAGCCCTGTTCTGGAGTTGCAGCTGATGGATGACGCACCTCTTCCCACGGAGCAGGTGGAGCGCAGACAGGATATCTCCTATCTAAACGGTCTTATGGAGGAACTTTCAGACAATGAGCGTGACGCACTTCGCATGAAGTGTCTGGACGGTCTTTCAAGTGATGAGTGCGCCGAGCAGATGGGAACCACCAGACGCACGGTGCGTCACTCCGTGCGTGACGGCATACGTCACCTGAAGGATATGGTTAATGAGACGGATGTTGAATTGAGAAGTAAATAGCATATTATATGGCAGAAAATGGAATGGACACCCTCCGCACGGGGGTGAGGCAGGGGGCAGGTATTACGATAGATCGCAGCACGCTAAGATGCGACTGGATTGAGGGGGGCAGCAACGGCATTCAGACGTTCTTCATGACAGCTGAGGAGCTGGAGGCCTTTAATGAGAAGCAGATGAAGAAATTTGGGCGTATAAATCTACGAACGCTGCAAACAGAGCACTGGGTGAAGGATCACTGGGAGACGGACGAGGGTGATGAGCCGACCACTGATGATATGGAGGAAACAGGTTATGACGAGGAAAATGAATAGTACGGATCCACGTGTGGAAGCCGTTCGTCAGTCCATTGACGAGAGCACCATTCCTGAGGAGATGGCCTCCTGTATGGTTCTTGCCACAGCTATGGAGACGATAATGAATGACGTTATGGCCAGAATCAAGATGAGATACAAGGCCGTGGGGCTGGACGCCAAGGGCAATAACGTGCTAAAGGGACTGAAGAGCTACTGTCAGGCGGTGAAGACGGCTGGATACTGGTTTGACAGAGAGGTTGAGCCGAGGAACGTTGAGTGTACCTTTGGAACATACGGAACGGCCTCTTCCTATGACGGCTTTCGTGCAAGGTGCGGTGAGGTGGCCGAGCTGGTGTCCATGATAGTGCAGGCAAGCAAGGATCCCTCCGCAATGGAGAAAATTAGAGACACAGCGAGAGAGGCCGCTCGTGACCGAGGAGTTACCCTTGAGGACTGGACAAGACTGCATCTAAGGACGGATTAATGGCTAATAATACCAAATTATGAATTTCTATGAAGCTGCAATAAAGGCTGTCTGTACGGCCTATGACATAACACCGGAGGTGTTGAGGGGTGATCGCAGAGATGAGCGAATAGTTGAGGCACGAAAGTGGTACTGCCTACTCACGACGCCACGACCTCTGGAAAGGTCAGGCAGATACATCAATCGTGATCACGCCACCGTTCTGCACCACAGAAGAGAGATGCGTGAGGCCATAGGCATCTATCCGCTTCATGAGGAAAGGTGGCGTGTGATGAAGCGCCTATTCAACAGCATTCTTGTGGAGGATCGAATGAATGGGTGTCACGTGGGTGTGAAGGAGTACAGGGCTGAATGGAGAAACTATCAGGATCTACTATCAGCCGTTGAGAATGCGAGACATAGACTGGAGGAGCTGTCCACGGCCGTCACGGGAGAGCCGTGTGTGGTGTGTGAGAACGGTGACGGTGGATTCCATGTGGTAAAAGTGAGGGACAGAATTGGCAGACCGCTGCCGTTGGTTTATATGCTGAACGTCATAAGGAAGAGAGATGAACAACCAATATAAAGAAAAGAAGTTATGAACATTGATGAATGTATTAAGATTCTAAACGCTTTGAAGCAGGGCAAGAGAATTTAGTATAGTGTAGATGGCTCCAACATTTGGCTGAACAAGATGAATCCAGTGGATGGTCTTGGACATCTGTGCCTGGACTTCAACAGTGAGAGGTATAGAGTGATGGAAAACGATTACAGAGCATACACTGGAGTGAAGGAGTTCACGAGGGAAGCCTGTGATCACAAGTGTATGCTTATCAGGGAGCCGATAAAAGGTCACATTCTTGTGCCGTCCATCATCACTGACGATTTTGTGCAGTGCGGAGAGCGTCGCATTCTGTATAATATTCTGGTGGAGCACTATGTGTGGTATGATGATGGAACACCTGTGGGGATGAAGCTATAAAGTGGGGGCAGGTGCATAATTAGAGCTTATCACCCTCGATAAGCAGAACTTATAGTTGATCATAATTGATAGACACACAGAGAATATGGAGATTGGTCCAGACCCTGTGTGTCTTTTCGTGTGAACTCCGTAGGAAGTTCACACCTGGAACGTTCGAACAGAACGTTCCCCAACTCCCTGATATTCAGGATACCCTCCTATTCCTATGATAAGCATTTCTTATAATGGATGATAATCCTTCCTTATATGGAGCACTTGAATACAGGCATTGAGGGTATTGAGGTGAATGACATCAAGGGGAGGGGTTCAGTCAGGAGGGTCAGTTTAGAGGTATGAGGGTTCAGGAGGGGTCGGTTGGGTGTATTGATTCAGGTTCAGTAGGGATATCTTGAGGTCGGTTTGGGTGGGTTTTGAGGTCATAGTGTGGTGGTTTTGAGAGGTCGGTTTAGGTGGAGAGGTTCTGGGTATTTAGAGCCGTGCGGAGTCCTCCGCCACAGAATCCCTTTCGCTCACGTCACGCCTGTTTTCGGGCGAAATTAGCCGATGACAGGGCATTTCCGACATAGATACACCACCTATGAGCGGCCAGTTCCCTAAACTCCGGGATTTTCGGTACTTAACGGAAGCTCATCGGGACAGGCGGATGCCGATATTTTGTGAAAAATTGGGTGTGAAAATGACGTGAAAAATATAATTCACTGATAATGAGTGACTGATTTCAAATGTTAAGTGTGTGATAACAAAATCCCGGAGGGGTATAAAACGAAATTAAGCAAAAATCCCGAAATTACGTAAAATGTAAAGCTGTTCATGGATACCACTCCTATAACTCCACTCAGGTATCCCGAGTTATGATGATTAAAATTGTAAGTAATAGAATTTTCGTGAAAACTTCATTGGATATTCAAGAAAATACACCAACTTTGCACCGTAATCGTTAAAATCATCAAAATTATGGATGCACAGAAACAACTTCAGGAGCGTATCAAATGTTCCGAAGCTTTGATTAAGGGGCTGGATTTGCAGATTAGTCAAAAAATCAACGAACTTCATAATCTGCAGAGCCGTATGGTAAGGGATAGGGATAGGCTTGCTGCCATCAGGGACGCAAGGGGTGGCATCTACGATAAGTGGTATCGGCATCACAGGGAGGACAATTCTGCATACGACACACAGTGGGAAATAGAGAAAGGGCTTATGTTGTCAGAGGGGTATGAGGGTGAATTCAGGGTTATAGAGGGGTGATAATTTTGCTTATAATAAAAACTTATGGATATGACACAAAAGGAACGAAACGCACACATCGTGCGGAATGCGGTGGCCACGTCGGACACCGTCACAATACGTCTCGAGGACGGAACCGAGCTCTGCTTCTATCGCAGCCAAGCCTTGGCTGCACGGCAGTTCAGGGAGGAGCTCGGCAGAATAGTGGAACAATATCTATTGGCATGACAACCTATAATCAGAATCTATATGAACACGCCTACGTGGAGAATCTCCTGGCTGGAGAAAGGGTCAGAGGTCGTCCATACGACACGTCTCACAAGAAAGTGCAGCCGCATCGAAGCAGAGAAGTACATAAAGAAAATAAGGCCGGACATCGTGTGGTGCGAGGTCATTCTTGAGGGTATAAAGTAAAGCTGATGAGTGGGGGACTCTGTTCCTCCATTTATCATATATGATAAATGAAAAATGAACGATAGGAAATATTGCTGTGCAGGTTGCAGACACTGGGAGCCAGGAGACTTCTGGAGAACCACTCCCATAGGTATGGAACGTAGGATTCCAACGGCTATTATGGCACAGGGAATGTGTCATGTCACGGATAGACCCTATGGACGAATGAACTATATGAAGCCCTGTAAGAGGTTTGAACGAGGAATATATGAAAATCCAGGATTAATTTCACGAAATTTTCAGAAGTAGTCTTGGAAGATTCAAGAAATAGCCCCAACTTTGCAGGCGTAATCATTAAATCACAGTTTGAATTATGAAAGCAATATCACAAAAATCAATCGAAATTCAGAAGGCATTCGAATCACTTGATCTTACAGCCAATGCCATTCAGCTCATTAAGGACGTCATCCGTTATGGTTACTGGGGTGATTCTGACTTTACCTTTAATGGTGAAACAAAAATGGGGAATGGCTATATCACCAATGATGCCAAGAGAGGAGGTCATTTTTCAGGTAAACAGATAAGCGGCATCATGAGCGGTGTTGCAAAAGCGGCTAAGACGCATCAATGTTCGTTTATGGTATCTATGTCTGATTGGTGGGGTGATGGTACGGGTGACGTTCTGGCATTTTCCACGGACTTCGCTTCCTATAATGAACTTAGTGATTGGGCACAGACAACTGCCGAAGAAATCCATGCAGCCATGAACCCTGTTGAAGATAAGCCTTGTCAGGCTAACAATACAGCCAAGAATGAACACGATGAACGCATCAAGGCCGTTGAAGACAGGCGCGAAAACTACGTGGCCGAGCTTAAGGACTGTCAGGACAGGAAGCGCATCGCATCCCTGAAGCGCAAGATAGCCAGAGCCAACGCACGTCTGGAAACTCTTCGCTCCATCAACGGCCTGTTCAAGACACCTGAAGAAAAGTAGAGAAGTTCCTGGGAAATCCAGGACTTCCCCTTATATTTGCATCGTAATCATTAATTCACACACGTTATGTCACACTTCAACAACATCACATCGTTTCAGAATCTCAAGGATCAGTACAGAACCCTCGCTATGGCCAACCACCCTGACAGAGGCGGTGACACAGCCACTATGCAGGAGATCAATGCCGAATACAGCAGCCTGTACGCCATCTGGGTGAACAGGATAGAGGACGCAAACGTTCGCCCCACGATGACGGCCGAGCAGTCCATCCACCACTTCTACACGCAGAACGGATGGGAGGGTTCCAACTATGACTCCAGTCTCAGCACCAAGGACATCGCCGCTCTGGTTCGTGAATACTGCAAGCAGAACTGGAATCAGTGGAGGTTCAACATCAGATGTCACTTCGCTTCTATGTGCAGTGAGATCAGCGTCTATCTCAAGGGAGGTCCGATTGCTTCAGGTCTGGTTGGGGAGCAGGATGAATGCTGTCAGGAGTTCGGCCATCAGACGAGATACCAGTACCGAAGTGAGCGTGACAACAGAGTAGCACCCGAAGCGGAGATTGTGATGCAGGACGTCATCGCCTACCTCATGTCCTTCAACTACGACGACAGTGACGGCATGATTGACTACTTCGACACGAACTTCTACATATCTGAGCGCATCGCTGGCAGCAGGGAATGGAAGCACGTCCAGAGACAGGCTCGTATCACAGCCCCACAGCCTACACCGAGTGAGGAACAGGCTTCAGCCCCAAGCCTTGGGGAGGGTGTGGACATCATTACCTACTCTGACAAGGCTCTGGCCGTGGTGGGGGACACCAAGCCGTTGAGAGCACGCCTGAAGGAGCTCAAGGGTCGCTTCAATCCAGGCCTAACAGTGGAGGGTGTTAGGAGGGCTGGATGGGTGTTCAGCGCAAGGAGCTACACGGTTGACACCCTGAGACAGGCGATATTCGCTTGAATTTGCGTTAAAATCACGAAAATTAGGAGGTGTTGTTCTCCATCTGATACATTCGGCAGGACACACCTCCACAATCGTAAATAATGACCGAATATGACATTTCTACAAATCAACATAGGCACGAGAAAAGTTGACGTGACGGAGGGCGGCAAGGCCGTGTCTAATTCAATCAAGGGCTTCTTCCGCATTCCAGTGACGGAATTAAGAGCGTGCGTTCTGGACGAGCGCAGCGGCTTCCTATCCCTGAGGATGCGACACGAGACGCTCAACCTCCATTCCACAGGCTGGAAATGGGTAGATCTTCTGGACGCATTCGTCGCGACCACTGAAGCCCTGATGAGCCACTATGCCGACAGACCTGACATGGAGAGTATGATAACCATAACCGAGACAGGAAACATCACAACACTTGTAAATCTATACTACGATGAATAGAAGAAAAGAAACACAGGCCGAGCCGTTTCTGAAATGGGTCGGTGGAAAGGCTCGCAGGGTGAATGAGATACTTGACCTTATGCCTGAACAGATTGACTACTATATGGAGCCGTTCCTGGGAGGTGGTGCGGTGGCACTGGAGGTTCTCCGGAGAAACCCTGACTGCAAGGCTTTGCTCTCGGATTTAAATCCACACCTCATCAACTGTTGGCGACAGGTCAAGGAGAATCCACAGGATGTCATACGTTCCGTTCACGCACTGGATGACCGCTATCTGCGTCTAAAGTTCGCCGACGAGCAGAAGTCCTTTTATATGGCCGTGCGTGAAAGATGGAACATCTATATGGCCGTGCTTGAGCGGTGTGACGAGAGTATGGATGATGAGGACAGCGGTGGCGAGGCTGGCAGAGCCGGAATGTTCCTGTGGCTGAATCGCAACTGTTTCCAGGGAATGTGGCGTGTGAACTCCAGGGGTGAGTTCAACGTTCCGCCAAGGCAGTCTATCACAAGGAAAAGTCGTGTGAACTATGAGGCGATAGAACAGGCGTCCGTTCTGCTGAGAAACGCTGATATCCAGCAGGGAGGCTTTGATGAGTTCGTTATGGCTCCAGGAACGGTCGTCTTCGTGGATCCACCGTATATACGTGAGAATAACGGTCGTGGATTCACGGCATACACCAAGGACGGCTTCACCGATGCGGATCATCTTGCACTGGCCGAGAAGTTGAGACTGAGTGAAGCCACCTATGTGCTGACGATAGGCGGTGATGAGGACATCGTGCGTGAGATATACGGACAGCCTGACAGTATGTCAGAGATTCCCTGTACGTTTGCAGCCACCAACGCAGGAAGAAGGACGAGGAGTGAGTTTATAATTACAAACAATTTTCGTAAATTAAGATAACGGAGGGGTTATGAACAATGAACTAAAGAAGCTAATTCAACCTTACTGGGTTGAGGGGCAACAAGGTGTATATATCCCATTGATTGACAAGGTGTTGCTCAAGGATAATATTCCTGCAATGCCATATCACGATTTTATGAAATACGCAAAAAACGGGGTTAAAATCGCCACAAAAGACGAACTCCTGCAAATGTATCTTCAGAGAGATCAAATAAATAAGATACTCAAAGAGCATAATGGAGACACTCTTGCATTTGCTTGGTTTGGCTCTTCATCGAAGTCTGATTCAGATATGGAATTGATCGTTCATCTTGGCTCGGGCCTTTGCAACTACACATATATGGATTATTATTATGCCAGTAGAGCGGTCGTAAATTTGAAAAATTAAAAATGAATAATATGAAGCAGCATTCTAAAAAGGAAAATAGTTATTATAAAAAATTCTAAATTTATGAACAAGCGAACGAATGAAGCCGAGATTCTGCTGAACAGGCTTATGGAGATGCACAGTGAGTGGATGGCTCACGGATGTGAGCCTGGAGACGTCATGAAGCTGACAGCCGCCATGATGGCCGTGCTAACGCAAAAGGCATTTCCACGGAATCCTACCCAAAACGATCTTATGGAGTTCCCAACTCGTCTGCTGAACTGCAATATGGTATGGGAGAAGTTCGTGTCACTGCATCCGGAATCACTCTTCTATTCAGCCGATATGTTCAGGAAGTGGGTGTGGGGACTGTATCGTGGTCATGCAAAGGTAAGAACTGGTCTATGGAGAATTCTCAGGTGGGAAATGTTTAACACCGATGACAAGGAGGTGAGCAATGGTTAGGAAGAGGAACAGTAGAGAAGGAATCCACAAGGCCGTTGATGACGTGCTGATGGAGGGTTGCAGAAGATACCCCTATGCCAGAACGTTTGTGGAAGGCCTGTTCGGTATAACACCTGACGACTATCGTCTGGATGGATGGACAGAATGTGCATCGTTTACGACCAAAGTCACGCTCACGCACATAAAGAGCACCATCGAGGAGAATATGAAGAAATACAACGTGGAAGACGTGATAGGCGTGTCCTATGGGTCTGGATATCGTCAGGGTGTGCGGGACGTGCTGGACTTGCTTGATGAGATGATTAAACAACTAAATGAAGAAGACAATGCTAAACAGATGGATTAGATGGTTCAGCATTCTGATGGGAGTGATGAATCTGGCGTGCTGCATCTATGATGGGTGTATAGGTAAGTGGGAGGTGGCGTGCTGCGAATTCACGACCTCCATAGTGTTCTTTACGCTTGCCCTGTATGACTGGGCGGTGAAGCGGATGCTTTCAGTCACACGTCGAAGATGGTTCCGCAACGGGTGGATACAGTGTCAGAGCACGATGGATGAGAAGCTTTTAAATCGATACAGATTGCTTCTACAGTGGAAACAGTCCACGTCAAACCCACGTGTGAACGAGGTGAATCACATTCGATGCCACACAGTTTATAGCCTAAGAGGTTCCCTCAGAAACAGGATGATAAATGACAATTTTGAGCACTACGACTATGAAAGCAAGAATAGCACTGAAGATTGTTAGGCGTATTCAGGAAGGGCCTGAACTTTTCCACTCCTATAATGGAAGAACAGTAGAGCGTGCCGTAAACACGGTGTATTGCAAAAAGCGACTTAAGAGGTGGATAAAGTCTCACGTGAGACTTCGCCTTGGTGACAGAACGGCAGTCAAGATGCCGGACGGGACATTCAGTTTTATTCTAAACGAGTATTTTGACAAATTATGACCACACGACAAACACGACGAGCCAGACGGCTCATAGCCCGAAAGGGGTACTGGAAATCACGATGGCTTCAGATGAGGATGGATCTAAGGGATCTTCAACTGGACTACACCACCTACACGAATGAAATAGACGGTGACGCCAATATGGATCCTGGATTATTTCAATGGTACAGAGACAGATACGTGAGGATATCCAAGAAGATAGCATACTACGAGAGAAAAATGTAACGAAAAACGTTATATATCTGAATAAGTTCAGTCATAGCTAAATGACAAATCAATTGTCTTAGGTGAATTAATGATTATCAGAAATAGGGTCGCAGGGATGCGCTCCTATTTTTCTTTAGTGGAATCACGAATCCTATATTATGAAATTTCAGAATAATTCTTAGAATCCATCTTGGATATTTCAAGAATTCACCCCAACTTTGCCGTGTAATCATTAAACATCACACATTATGGCAAACAGTTCAAAGCAAAGCCCGAAGGGCATCATCTTCATCAAGAAGCATCACAGGGATTCCACTTGCATCTATTACGGCACACTCGCAGGTCTCGTCAGTGAGGTGTTCGGCTATACGCTTGAATGCGGTCATTCCTGGAAGCCCTCCATTTCCAGGGAACCAAAGAGCCTCAAGTCGCTCGTAAGAGCTGTGAACAACTCCTATGACGTTCTTAACAGGTACTCCGACTATGTGGAGGAAAGCAACTTTCAGGAGTTCCTTCAGGCTTATGGCAGTGACTTTGATAGAGGAATTCTTACCGCAAAGGCGGCCGTTGATCCTATGTTCCACGATAGAATTGAAGTAAGATAAGGAGGAGCACATTATGAACAACACGACGGTAAATATTTTCGGAATCAACATCAGAGTCCCTGTGTGGACTATTGAACAGCAGACAGGCTACAAGCCTGAGACAACGTTCTGGCAGGACTTCTCCATCGCTGAAAAGATGGGTGGCCTAAAGGGCATCCAGGAGACGTTTGACAGGGTATTCAAGGAGTGGTCAGACAAGTACAGGTATCTCACGGAGCTTGTCCTCGTGCTGAACTGGAAGTGCTGGGATTGGTACAATCAGGGTGACGATGACACATCAATGCTGTATCAGAACCTCTTTTATCAGGCAAGAGAGTACGCACTGGACAACCTCAAGGACGAGGAATTAAATTATTTCATAGAAACTACGGATTAGTCCTTGGATATTCCAGAATAATGACTACCTTTGCGGCAGTTAATCATTAAATCACTTACATCATGGGATTCACACCAAGCAAGTATCAGCAGCGCATCTACGACTTCATCGAAAAGGGGTCAGGCAATGTGGTTATCAACGCTGTCGCTGGAAGCGGCAAGACAACGACCCTAATCAGTCTTCTGGAACGTGTTCCAGCCACAAGCAGGGTTCTCTTTCTGGCGTTCAACAAGTCAATCGTGGAGGAACTCAAGATAAAGACCTCCCGATTCAGCAACGTGGACGTCAGAACACTGCATTCACTTGGGTGCTCGGCTCTTCGTAAGCAGCTCTCCATAGGTGACATCAACAGCAGCAAGTATCGTCAGTATGTCACGGAGCAGTTGAAGTCCGGAGCATACGCACCGACACGTGAACTGTCACTGGAGGAGAGGTCCGAGTACAGAAGCAATGTGCTGGATCTCATCGACCTTGCACGTGTCAACCTGTGTCAGTCCGCTCAGGAGGTCGCTGCCGTGGCTCAGAAGCACGGTCTGTTCCTGCACGACAATGAGATTCAGCTCGCCCTGAACGCTATCGTCTGGGGTCGCAGTGAGAGCGGTCTGTCCACCATTGACTTCACGGACATGATCTACCTCCCGTGCTACTTCAGTGAGGTGCGATTCTTCAAGTATGACCTCGTTCTCATTGACGAGTGCCAGGACTTGAATGCGGCACAGAGAACCCTCTTTCTAAAGACCATCAAGCGCAACGGTCGCTTCGTGGCGGTAGGAGATCCTCGTCAGGCGATATACGGCTTCGCTGGAGCGGACGTGGAGTCATTCAATCTCCTGAAGTCTCTTCCTGACACGGTGGAGCTTCCGCTGTCCGTGTGCTATCGCTGTGACAGAGGGATTATCAAAAGGGCACAGGCCGAGGTTCCACAGATAGAATGGCGTGAGGGAGCGCCTGACGGCATCGTGAACGATGAGGCCAAGGTGGCCGACATCAAGGACGGTGATATGGTGCTGTGTCGTCTGTCAGCACCTCTGGTCGCTCTCTGCATCAAGTGGATAGGTGAGGGGGTCAAGGCCTACATCAAGGGTCGTGACATTGGAACCAACCTTGTCAATATGCTTCAGAAGACCAAACGTGTCCGCATCAAGGACGCACTCAAGGTTCTGGAGAAGGAGCTGGCTCGTGTTCAGGCCGAAATTGTAAAGACCACTGGTCTGACCGCTGACGAGGCCGTCCAGCACACGTCCTACGTTCTCTATGCTGACAAGATTAAGGCCATTGAGGTCATCAGTGAGGGTCTCACCAAGGTTGAGGAGGTCTGTGATCGCATCAACGCCATCTTCAGTGACGAGAGCAAGCAGGGCATCTGCCTGTCAACCGTTCACAAGTCCAAGGGGCTGGAGGCTGACAGGGTGTTCATTCTGTGTCCGGACAAGTTCTTGCTTAAGCGGTCAATGAAGATTTCGTGGATGGCCGAACAGGAGCACAATCTCATCTACGTGGCCTACACAAGAGCGAAGCACTATCTTGGCTTCGTAACGGACTTCAAGATATAGTTTCCTGGATTGCTCCTTGGATATCCAAGGAGCAGCCTTATATTTGCACACGAATTAAACACATACGATATGACGAAGGAGCTTACAATCACCCTTGACGGATGGGCAAGGAACTACAGCGTGACCGAAATAACGGCCAATGAGGACGGAACGGTAACGCTCCGATGCACACCTCAGGAACGAGGAGCGGAAGTCGCCCAAAGGGCGGAAAACTCGGGAGCCGTGGCACGACCACGCATCCGCTCCTATATGCACTGTTCAGGTCTTGTCCGTTTGCTTGTGAACGGCAGAATGGTCACGGCGGCTGTCACGCACTGCACCGACAAGGCCGTGCGTATATTAAATCTGGATCTCGGTGTGGCCTGGATGCCGAAGAATGTGCTTCGGTGGTCAGAGGTCGCTGGAATGCTCTGTGTGGTGGACATAGACTACTGGCCGGACTTCACCACGAAAATCAATGATTCTATGGCGGAGTATCCCGTCCTGTTTAACGCAGAGGAGTTATATGACAGAGAATTCACGCCAAATACCTATCTTTGATTCCGTTTATAAACCACATATTATGAGAATGGAGGAAATAGTGGATAGAACACTTCTGTGGCTTGGTGGCCTGAACATCGTCAGCAGGATGATGGCCGTGGTCGCCATAATGCTTGGAGCGGTCATCGTGGGGGCATTTCTGGCCTTTGCTATGGTGGGAGTTCTATGCTTAATAGCCAATTAGTTAAACTAAAATAGAAATGATTATGAAGAAAGGAACTCTATGGCCTGTCGTGCTTGGAATAGCGGCACTTGTGGGCACTATGGTAGGTGTGTCACGATGCACGCACAAGACTGACGAGGTGACTGATGAGCGTGAGAAGGAAACTCACTTCAGCAACAGCGTTCAGAACGCTGAGATCATGGAGTCCGTCTATGACAGAATCTTCCAGCTCCGTCTGGATCATCCTGACATCGTTATGGCTCAGTGCATACTGGAGAGCGGTGAATTCACCTCCGACCTGTTCAAGGAGGGCAACAATTGCCTCGGGATGAAAGTTCCAGGGCAGCGACCGACATTTGCAGTAGGTGTGTGCAGAGGACACGCCAGATTTAAATCATGGCATGACTGCATCGCCGACTATGCTCTGTGGCAGAGCGCCTATGGACGTAACCTCTCTGATGAGGCCTATCTCGCCTTGCTGGATAGAATATACGCTGAGGACGGCTCCTACACGGCCAAGCTGAAATCGATCATTCGCAAGTACAATCTTTAGGCGTTATGTGGAGAATAATCAAGTCAAGAACCGATCGGAGCGAAGACTTCTTTCAGCAGATGGAGGATCAGGGGTGGGAACTGAAGTCAGCCCTCTACTCGTGTATGGACGGAATGTATCACTATATATTCAGGAGGGGGAATGATGAGCAACAAAGGTAGAGCGGAGCGATTTCATCCGCACTGTCTCGTGGTTCCGGACAACGTCACACTCGTCCTGTATTACATTACACGTGTTGTCGGGAAGCCCGTGTTCGTCAGAACACAGCTCTCCATCTTTCGCACTCCTCTGTGGTGGCGGTGGATCAAGGAGAACAATCTCCCTCCATCAATAGCGAATCTTATGGACGGCACTCTGGAGGAGAACTATGGGCTGAAGATAGAGAACGCTGACGTGGAGACGACGAACATAAATCTTGCTGATGACAGCGCTCTAACCTGTGAACAGTGGATTGCTGGATGGCGTGAACAGTGCACACATCGCTCATACAGGCAGCACGACAGCACCGAATTTAGGCCTCTACTTGCAAATTAAACGGATTTGTCCAGGGAATATTCCATGGAATGCACGTTAAGTCTCAGTTATAAACATTTTTACGATATGAGACAGTCAGAATTATGTAGGGAGATAGCGGACAGAGCGTCCGTGAAGCCCAAGGAAGTAAGATCCTGTCTGGAGTCACTTTCAGATGTCCTGAAGGAGAAAACTCTGGGTGAGGGAGTGGAGGTGATAACACCGTTTGGAAAGTTCAGTCGTAAGACGTTTGCGGCAAGAAAGTGTCGCAACCCTAAAACAGGCAAGGTTACGATGACAACGGAAACACGCTCTCTGGCGTTCAGCACCAGAAAAAAACTGAAGCTCCACCTGATGGAGGACGGCTCCTACGAGGCCATTCCACCACGCAAGCGTAAGGCAGCACCAACAGAATCTAAGAAATAACAGTCATGGCAGCATCAAGAAAGAAATCAGCAGCGACAGCAGCCGTTCCCAAATGGAATGCACGTTTTGAGATTCAGCCTGTGGAATTTGATCTGTTCAATCACATTGACTTTTATCATAGATGGTGGCCGGATGTCATCTGGATGGACGGTGTGTGGCCAAAACACCACAGCAACATTGTCGTGGACGTCACAGGGCAGACATACACGTTCCGTCAGGCGTCAGCTCGCTCCACGAATATGGAAACGCCATTTCCAACGGAGCAGCTCTACCTCATAGAGACGCCAAATACTGTCACGGTCTGTTCATATTCCTCCTTCTGGAGTTACGGCAAGAAAGTTCTCGCCGAGAGACGCAAGGGGGAGCGTATGTGGCCGTCCTACCTCCACTATCTGATGGAATTCTCCCTTGTGACGTATAGCCGTGAGGACTGGGACAGGCTTCGGGCAGAGGGTCACATCACCATCGTGGAAAATCAAATCAAACAGTAACGTATATCATGAAGAAGTGGATAAAGAAAAGATTTAAGGGGTTCCTTGAATGGGCTTTCAGTGAGGAGTTCGACAACATGAGAACCACCTGTGAGCAGCAGCAACGAACGACCACACAGATGCAGAAGGAGATTGAGGATCTACGCATCCTTCAGAACCAACTCAACGTCTATGAGAAGAAGTTGAAATCCCTACTGGGAGGCATTTCAGTGTCGGCCAATCTGCCTAAAAAGGCGGAGAACTGGGCTGTAATCTCCATTCAGGGTGAGCAGATAGACTATGTGAAGTTCATCTCTCTACCTAAGAATGACATGATTGCCATCAGCAGGTTCCTTGCACAGTTTCAAAGTCACGCACTGGAGACAAGTCCAGCGAACTATGACCTTATAAACGGTAAGATAATCGAAATCAAGAACAATAAACAGTAATAAGAATGAAACTATCCGAAAAAAGAATCGTGTTCGTCGACATGGACGACACTCTAATCAAGACAGTGTCAGGTGGGGCATTTCCTCTGGGCATATATGACATGACACTTCGACTGGACGTGTTTGCCAAGATAAAGATGCTTGCACCTAATGCGGTGTTCATCGTGTCCAATCAGGGCGGCATTGAGGCAGGGCATGTCAATCCGACACTCTTTCAGCACAAGTTTATGTATATTCTGGCGGCTCTGCAGGAATTTCTTGGACTGCACACTTTTGTAACAGGAAGATTCTGCCCGACCCAGAACCCGAAGTTCGAGGGACGCAAGCCAAACACAGCGATGCTGACCACTATGCTGGACGAGTTCGAGCAGATAGTCAAGGACTATAAGTTCACCAAGGAGGAATGTGTCTACATCGGTGACACGCTTATTGACACGGAACGTAGAACGGCAGAGAACTTCGGCTGTGACTTTGTGCCTGTGGAGGACTTTCTTCGTATGCACATTGACCCTCCGACATATCGCATTGTCAGCAAGAAGGACTGTTCTGACTATGACGGTCGCATTCTCACCAAGGCGGAGGCCGTGCAGATAGTGCGTGAACACACTGACGAGAACGGTGAGACCGAGTGGGACATCGTGCCGAGCAAGTTTCTGCCTCCAAAACTTGATGCGGCTCCGGAACCTGAGAACATACCAAAACTGAAGAAGGAAGCCAAGGTGGTCGTTCCTCCATTCGCGAAAAAGGCGGCTGAGAAAGAAAAACTGAAAAACTAAGATTTTCGGGGAGTAATCCCCGAATTTCTTATGAATATCAGTTATATCATCAATATAATATTTAGAATTATGAATTCAGTCAACTATTATTTTGTGTTCAAGGATATGGATAGCTCCTGTGGTCATGTCAAGGTTATGGTCTTTCCTATGGAGAATCCAAGCAAGAACAGCCTGAAAAGAAAGGTCAAGGACATCATTGACAACTCCAGAGAAGCCGAAATGAATCTGACTTTGCTGGAAGCCTTTCCAGTCACGGAGAACGTGGCACAGAATCTGCCGAAGCTGTCACGCCACACCAAAAATGAACATCTCTATAAATATGAGGTCATTATGGGAGATATTCATAGTGACAACATAATTAGAAACACTATCTATGAATGCAGTACCGCTCCATATCTTCTCAACGAAAAGCGCATTAAGGTCGTTTCCGAGGAATATGTGCAGGATGACATCCGCAGGGGCTACGAGATACTTGGAATCGCCTATCTGGGGGAGGAAAACTTCTACACCGAGCCTGTTAGTGATACGGTGGTGGAAAACTCTCGCAAATCGCCTAAAAGGGACGAATACGTATGGGTTAAGGTCAAGGACGGTGATGACAACAACGGCATCAACTGGATTCCGGCTCGTAGAACGGTCAACGGTGAGGTCGTGTCCTTCGTGGGACTTATGTTCACGGACACTCCGGAGGAGGACACTCGCTCGTTCACGGACTGTCCAGTCCCTGGATACGTTATAACAACAACGATGTAGCAGTGCATCGTGTCATATATATATTCCATAGTTTAGGTTGCTTCCCGATCGCCTGTGATAGGTCATCGGGTTTTTCTTTCATACATTCCTTGGATAATTTCAGACATTCCACTATATTTGCTGCATAATCATTAAATCACGTTACATCATGAACAGCAACATCACACTAAAGTCATTCAAGTATCAGAACGGCTCAGGGTATGTCAAGACGGACTATGTTCAAATATGGTTCAAGGACAGAGAGGTGGGCTTCATCGCTCCGGAGGGCATCTTCCTTCGTATGTATGACCCCAAGTGTCCGGAGGGCATTCTCAGGCCGATAGGCTCCCCCAAGGTCAATGACGTAGCCGTTCTGGTGCAGTTCTTCAGGGATCACTTTGACGCCATCAATGACCGTTACATCACAGTATTCAGAAATGAACGATAGGTTGCTTTTAAGATAGGCTAAATGTATATTTGTCCAGTGAAAACGTTTCATAAGGATAAATTAGTTTAGTTTTGTTAGTGTTTTTAGGTTAAATTGGGATTGACATTACGACTTACGAACTTCTTTTTCCTGTTGTTTGATTGGTTGTTATGTATTTGCTTATTTCAATGAGCAGCCGAGGAGTACGGGCGTGACGCTTCTACTTCCTCGGCAATCCTTTTGTATATGTGCCCCCGAAAACAATCCCTACACTATCGTGAAGTCAAGATGAACATCATCCACGTCAATGAACCCCTGTTCCACGAGCAGGGTGACAATCGTGCGATTGCGTATGAATCGCACGTCAATGACTGGATAAAAATTGGTCACGACAGTAAACGAACCGACTTTCTCCCTATGCAGGTTATCCCACACAGGTACAACAGGCGGTCTTCTATTCTGTGTCCGTACACCGAATGTGCCGCCATCCTTGAGGATCATTCTGGGCTGAATCAGAATCGTTTCCAGAGATCTGATATACTTGCGCTTCAGCAGACAGAAAGCAGTTCTACACACATCTCTGTTCAGCGTGATGTAGTCAGCGGACACGTGAAATTCTTCACGCACCCTATTGCGGAAGTAGTTTGTGTCCTCCCTCTGCATATCATCAAAGTCCATACGAAGCAGATTCAACAGCCGCTCTTCTGTTTTAGCATCACCCATGATTTCGCTATCTTATAATAAAGCCATCAGTCATATCACTTTAGTTCTATTGCACCGTCAGCATAGGTGATAGATCTTCCTAAAAGCCTAAAATCAGCATCAGAAGGAAGCTCTACCCTACCTTAACCATCATAATCATTAATTATTATCTGGCACATAAGGAGGGTATGAATCACATTCCTCCTTTGTTGCAAACACATTAGTATTACTTGGTTTTCCTATGATATTTACAATATGATTCTGGTCCTCTGTGTGATATATGACACAGGAACTGCCATCACTATTGATTATGGCCTGATATGACTTGATTTTTGTCTGAATCGCCTCATTGGTGACAAGATTTTTATGCCACACCACATCACCAACTTCAAATTGTACCTCTATCTCGTATTTCATAAATCGTATTCATTAGTTATCTTAACAGATTCTTCCTTCGTTATCGGACGAATATGCTCCCATCCAAGCATTTCCAGCAACCCCTGAGAAATGGGATACTTTATTTCAGTGTTACCATCCAGAGTACGATAACACCTATGTTCATCATCACGAAACAGCACCACGTCCGGATAGTTCTGCTCCCAGAATATCGGATCTGAAAACGCCACCATGACATCACTCCATTCTGATTCCAGACCGTGCTGCCTGTTAATATTGGGCTGAACGGACATTATTGACCGAAATTCGCTCTCTGTAAGACGTCTTGCAGGTGATTGTAGGGTATTGGACTGTTGGCTTTGTAAAAGTCGTTGTAATTCGGCATTCTTGGCCGTAAGTTCATCTATCAGGGTACTGGCATTTTCAAGCTCTTTCTGTAGATCCTTAACCTCACACTCCTTGAAGTAGAGTTTTCTCTCAAGGCGGTCATTCTCCGCCTTGAGAGACTGCATATTCTGTTCCATCATTGACATCATTAGTCCTTCAATGCAGTGTCCTGATTTATTTCACCGATACCAAATTCCTTGTAGTCACGACCGATGAAGACAGTGTAGGTTCTTGAGGCATAGGGCTTGTCCCAGAACTGATAGTTATATCTAAATGTGTGCTGACGCTCCGTAAGATACATAATCTCCTCTCGAGGGTTGCCGTCACTGTGGTAGTTATATATTTCACAATTCTTTTCCAGTATCTTACAGTATTCCTCTATAGCCTGTTGCCTGTTGGAACTTACACCGTCTTCCTTAAACAGGGGTATTGTCTTTAGCATTCGGGTGTCACTCCAGATAATGTTTCTACTGTTGGCCGCAAGCATGACCTCTCCTATGGACTTTAGGCCGACATCACTACACCTACCGAAGTTGATATAGACATGATTGTAGCCTACCACTTCATAGGATACATTTCCCTTGCGAAGTTCTGAGAGCAGAACTGTAAGATTACCGCCAACGTGCATTTCTGCGATGGAGAAGAAGTCAGCGGCATAAGCCGAGATTGATAAACAGAATGCTGCAATAGCAGCGATGATTGTAATGAATCTTTTCATAATACGAAATTATTTTATGTAACAAACAAAGGCAACCAACCTGATTGCAGGTGCAAAGGTAGTCATCTTTCTTGGATATCCAAGGAGTTTATCAGGAATTCTTCAAAATTTCTTCTGAAGAAAGTTATAGTTCATTGTGCAGAAAGTTATAGTTCATTGGAATAAACCACTACTTTATATTAAATGGGGTTTTATCGTTTCTGACTTGGAATTTTATCCTGCACCTGTTTGAAAATCTCAAATTGAATGTGTGTAACAGGCTTTCTACCTCGAATTATAGGACGATCAGGTACTTCTTTATAAACAGGTTGGAAATTAAAATTCAATAGAGTTTGTTCATCTATAAAATTCATTCTGGATGGAATTAGCCAGCGTTCCTGAATTCTTGCCCAAGGAGTATCTTCAGTAATATGAAGTAATGTTCTAAATTTCTCAAGAGAAATTGTTATTGAACCCTGTTCTTGGGCTAAAGAATGGTACTTGCTAATAAATTCATAAACATCCATAGATGTTGTAGAGTTCAACTTGCAAACAGATGGAATATGAACATTACGATAATTATTATTTAGCACTTCCAAAAAGAATCTAACAGATTCCAGACCCATAACTATTTCATTTTTAGTTCCATCTACTTCATCCCATATAATTTTAATAAATGGAAAGAATATGCGGCCACGAGTTTTAGAACTCCCCTTTTCTATGAGATAGAAGTCTTTAGTTAAAGACATAAGAGCATTCTTAAAAGAAGAACGAATTTTATTACGCACACTTAATAGACGAATATTCACTTTACAGTGAAAATAACAATAGGAATCCAAATTAAGCTCCTTTTTCAAGAACTTGATATAGGTTTCCCAGTCTTCATCAAGTTTGGCAAAGTCTATTTTACCCCAAAACGGCTGTAACTGTTGGGCAACAAGATACAAGCATTTTCGTTGAGCAACGTTCCATTCTGAAAAATCCACTTCCATAGGGAATCTTACTGTTTCTATCATAACTTCATTTATTTTACGGCAAATATAGTTTAAGACTAATAAAATACCAAATTTATTTTGATGGCATTTTTTCAAGGATGGGTTTTTATTCGTCCAAGGATGGGTTTTTATTCGTCCAAGGATGGGTTTTTATTATTCACATAATTCACTGTGCCACAGGACATTATCGGGGTTTCGCGGATGGGGTTATAGTATAGGGTTATAGCTTTGAATGGTTATATTTGATAGTATTACTCCTAAAGTCGTAATACATATCATAACCATTCTTTTGGTTATAGTTTGAAGGGAAATATAGAAAAGGGAACTGAAACGCTACATCTGAAATAGAGGGCTTCGAAAGGGAGACTCCTCCCTATGGTCGGAGGTCTTGTCTTCTCCCTTTCTATCGCCCAGTAGAGGGTCGACGGAGCGACCCTATTTTCTTATAGGAGATTCCTATGATGAAATGCGTTAAGTAGGTGTGTTAAGGCCGCAAAGAATATAACATTCTTCCCTTGACACAAGACATATAGCATAGCTGGCAAGTGCAACCCTCTATGTAGCTGTTTCGTGAAGTAGATACGAAAGCAGACGCAATGAGTGTGTAGACGGTGGTTCGAGTCCATCTATGTCTCTAATTTCAGCCTTGTGCCTATAACGATTTTATGTTTTAAGTTGTAATTGGGTGAATTTGTCGGTTTTTAGACGATTTAAGCGATGTTTAGTGTTTCTTTAGTGTGGTCAGGTTTGTGATTGGTTTATTCCTAAATTGCGTAGAATTTTAGCTTGCATATCATATTTACGAAAAATTGAGATTTATCAGTGATTTCAAGGTTTGTAGAGTTTCTTCTTTTTCGTTTTGTAGTTAGCCCACCGTCTGGGAAGTAAGGTTCTCTACGGTGGACATTTTTATGAAAAGTCGTGAAAAGTTCATTGGAAATTATAGAAAGTCCATTATATTTGCAGTATAAAAAGGTAGAGCGATGACTCTTTGGTAAATTTTTACTTGCCTATATTTGTATCATGAAAACTTTTTAATTTTTACGATATGACAACTAAAAAATTAGTTCCGATTGAGAAGTTTAGGGAGGTTGCCCTACTCAATGGTTATGAAGTGTTTGATGAAGCACAGGTTGCCGCCTACGCCAAGGATACCATGATGAAGTCACAGGCAGGTGAGATTTCACAGGCTGACAGAGAGGAGTTTGCAGTGGAGATGGCAGGTCTGCAGAAAGCAATCTGTGCGAACGAGGACGGTAGTCAGTGCACCCTCTACTATCGCAAGCCGCTTGTTGACTGGAAAGTTGACAACGATGGTGTTATGATGAAGGGAATCGCCGGAACGTACACTGACACTTTTGAGAACAGAAAGTTGAATCGTGTGGGTCGTGCCTATGTTCCAAGCCCTGACGTCATCAAGTCCATCTATGGCGGTAAGGATGACATTGAGGAGAACACTGTTGACGTTGGGATAGCTGAACAGGCTTCTTCCATCAGAAAGTCCTGTGCCGTTGTGGCCGCTGATGCGGAGAGAAGACTTGCGCTTGGTGAGATTGATGAAGAGCTCTGTAAGTCCGTGAAGACAGAGGTTGGTATGTATCTGACATCGTGGGGCGACACACTTAATGAGTGCTGTGACGTTGTGAAGTCTGAGGACTTGTCTGACGTGCGTGAGGACTTGGCTGATGCAAGGGCGGCATTCGTCGATATTGTAAAGGCCGCTCACGGTCGCTATGCTGACAATGCCAAGAACAGGCGTCTGCATCGTGTTGGCCAGGAGTACGGCAAGGCGGCTCAGGAGAAGGACAAGGGTGAAAAGAAACAGGGTGCTCCAGACGGTGAATCAGGTGAAAAGCAGTCCCGCAACGGTGACTCCGTGAAACGTGACATTTCTATTCTTGAGGAAAATAAGGACAAGATTGTTGAAAAATACGGTCAGGATGCCTATGACAAGAAGATTGAAGCCCTGAAGAAGGAGGGTGAGGACTTTGAGCAGAAGGAGACCGTGAAGCAGCTCAAGGATCGCGCTGACAAGCAGGATGCCGAGGAGGAGGAGCGTAGAAAGGCTGAAAAGAGAGCCAAGCGACAGGAAAGGCGTAGAGCTCGTCATGCAGCCAAGAGGGAGGCAGCTGAAACAAAGGCAAAGGCAGAAGTCGAGGAGAAGCAGAAACAGGAATCTTCTGAAGCGGACATTAAGGGGCTAGTTCGTGCCTTTATAAAGGATAGACCTGATGATAGTGATGAACTCAAGGCTAAAAGACTCGAAGCAAAATATAAGGAATTCAAAAGATTGGAAGCCCTGAGAGATGGTGCAACTGCCAAGGAAGCTGAAGATTTTGCTAATAAAGTTTATGCTGACACTATAGGTCGTGCAGGTAAAGGGGATAAGGATGCACTGGTTGCTTTTAGTGATGCAAAGTTTGTAGCAGATGAAAATGCTCGGAAAAAAGTTAAACTTCTCGTATCAAAGGCTGGTGCAAAGCAGTTTTTGTCTGGGAAAGTCGGTGGTGACTATTACAGAGCCGTGGCTGAGGTTTATGATGCTTTTAGACAGGTTGGCAAAAATAAGAAAGTTACAACTATATTAAAGGAAGTAGGTAGTGGTAATCCGTCTAAGGATATGCCAGCCAGAAAATATGTGGAAGCCGTCAATAACGGTGCTACTCATGATGAGGCCAAGGAATTTGCTCAGAAGAAGTTTGAAGCTTTTAATCACGATGTTGAGGTGGCTCAAGAAGCAGCCAGGAATGGACACCCTCAAGATATGACGGATTATTTGTTGAGAAAGGCTTATGATACTTTTGATAAAGCGAAGTTTACAAAAGAATGAGTCATAGACAATTAAATTGTAGTATGAAATTTCATAAACAACTCCTTGGAATTTTCTGAGGGATTGTTATATTTGCATTCATAAAAATGAAATGATGTGTTAATAGAAAAATCAAGAAGCGGTGTTTATCAGAACACATCGGAAAATAGGCGTCTTAATCGTGTTGGTCAACACTATGGCGAAGCAAAGAAGCCAGAGGAAAAGAAAGGTGGTGACAATGTCAAAGACGTTGAAATTGTTACTTCTAAGGCTGGCATAAAGACGTTTCTGTCCGGAAGGGTTGGTGATGACTATTACAGAGCCGTGGCTGAAGTTCATAAGGCTCTTAGGAGGAGTGGTAAGAGTAAGTCCGTGGATCTTATGTTGAAGGAATCAGGCAGTGGTTCTCCATCTAAGGATATTCCAGCAAAGAAGTATGTGGAAGCCGTCAATAACGGTGCTACTCATGATGAGGCTGTTGCGTTTGCTGATGACTGTTATAAGGAGTTTCTGGCTAAGATACAGAATGTTCAGCAAAAGGTTCATAATGAGGGTGTGAGCACTTCGGCTGCCACTAAAATGTTTATGGCTGTGAACAAGTGGTTTAATGCTCAGAAGTTTGAGAAAAAGGCTGTTTTAGAGGCAGGTGTGGAGGAAGTTCCTTCAAAGGTTGAAAAACAGCCTGTTAAGGAGAGTGTTGAGAAGCAGGATAAGCCGACTTCACGTGTTACATTTGCGGATGTTCCACGTTCCAAGGAAGTGAACCTGAAGAAGTATCTTACTGATTCAAGGCGTAAGCAAGTTGATTATTTGATGAAGGCTGCCGAAGTTATGCCGAAAAGCACTGTAAAACAGATGCATGATGCAGCCGTTAAGAAGTTTAATGACAACTTTGACAGCTTGAAGAAATCTGAACGTGCGTCAGCCCTCTATGTTATTATGAAATATAAGGATTTGTTGAATAAGGTGAAATCTTTAGATGAAAAGAATGTTGTATCTAAGGATGAAATTGAAGTAAATAAAAAGCCTTCAGCATTGATAGCAGACACGTTACAGAAAATTAAACATTTTGTTGGTTACGGACATTTGGGTGATGAAAAAGTTCAAAGTATTAAAGAATTGCTTGAAGAAAATGAAAAAATTGTTCGTAATGTGATGCGAGCTAAATTCCCTTCAGCATCATCAGGAAGTTCATCGCATCCTAATACTAATAAAATAGATATTGACGGACAGAATTTTACCTTTGGTGCTTATTATACCATAGACACAACGTTTCGAAATCCAAGTCTTAGAGGAAATAAAATCAACCATTATTTTGTTAAAAATGGTAGTGGAAAAACAATTGCCAGCCGTACATCAAGCGGTCTTTTTAGTACTTCTGTAGATGCTAAGAATTTTTGTAAGATTGATGTTCTTCGTATATTATTAAAATTTTAATGGTTCATAAAATTTTACTGTGGATAGAAAGTAATGGGGTACTTGCTTGATATTAAATGGCTGTCTTAGTTTTAATATGACTATATTTGCCGTGTGGTCAATGAATGATTAAAAAATTACATAAGAGATGAAAAAGTACATTTACACTAAGGGGAGTGAATCAGTTATCGTGGAGACTGATGGTCTTGGCAGAATCGATAACTTTATGGTGATAGGTGTCATCGGAAAGAACTACAGCGGTCTTGTGCAGTCCGGATTTTGCTTCAAGATGGGTGATGCGGTGTCCATCGCTTCCATGTTGAATATGGCAAAGCTCTGCAAGGCCAAGGTTGAGTGTTTCGAGGGTGACGTTCTTGTTCAGGACGAGAGTGCTGACTATGTTGAGAATGAGCCGGAGCTTGATGGCACAATAGAGGGTCTCAGTCTTGCCATTGTTAAGGACAAGGCCACATACGAGGCCAATATGTTTCCGGAGTATGTGGAGGCTCATCCTTATGAGGAGGGTCTTACCAACAACAACTTTCCTTGGCTTGTAGCCAGATTTAAGAAGCAGACCGAGAAGCCTGACAGTACCTATCAGGTTCAGGTTCTGGCTGATGACAGGGTTCTTGACTTTGTTGGAACGAGCGCCAATCTTGGTGAGATTTCCGAGGACATGAAGACCCTCACCTGTAAGGCCAAGAACGGCCTGTCATGGGAGGTTGTTGCAGACCTTGGCATTGTTGAACCTAAGAATGTGACTTGGTTCACGATTCGTATAACATACAGCGGTGTTCTCTACGAAGCGAAGCTTAATGTGAATCCGGACACAATCTAAAAATTCTTCCGTTTATGGGTAGGAAGAAGCATTCCATAAAGGGTCAGATGGGGGTTGATAAAGCAGCCCCCATAGACCGTTTAGACAGTATGTCCATTCAGGAGTTGAGCTTGATGTCACAGGCCGCTCCGCTTGCTCTTCAGAATCGGCTGGAAAAGGCTCTCCGTTCAGAGAACGTTGAGGACGTGCTAAAAGCACAGGCGTTCATCGCACAGCAGGAGAAGAGTGGTAGAGCCGTCAAACCTGACATCAAGTCCATCCTATGGAATCCGTCTGACATCGGTTTTAATGGTCGTGGTTATCGTGACCCGAACAATGGCATACCGTTCACCACGCTTCAGAGGATGGGTGACATCTATATCATCAAGGCAATAATCAACACTCGCATTGAGCAGATTCAGAACTTTCTGAGATACAGTGATGATGATCAGAAACCTGGATTTCAGCTGCGATACAAGAGGTTGCTTGGCGGTGACATCAAGGAGATATCCAAGAAGGATATGAAAGTCGTTGAGGGGCTTGTGCGCTTTCTTGAGGATGGCGGTGAGAATGACAAGTGGTCTTCAGAGGATAACTTTCAGGACTTCACTCGCAAGACCATAAAAGATTCACTCTGTCTGGATCAACTCTGCTTTGAGGTGGTTCGCAGTAGGAGCATGAAAGTGAACAAGTTTAGGGCAGTTGATGCCTCCCTTATACGACAGCTTGACACGGATGACCCTCGCTATGCAAGTATGTTCGAATCATACAGGTGGCACGGTTATCTTCCTCGTTATGCGATGGTGTGGGATAGTCAGATTATACGTAATCCGGCCACTGACGAGCTTGTCATCTACTATCCGTGGGAGCTTGGTTATGGCATACGTAACAAGACGACCAACGTGCTCAGGAACGGCTATGGCTGTTCAGAGCTTGAGACCCTTATAGAGGTTGTGACGTGGATTCTGTGGGGTATGCAGTACAACGGCAACTTCTTTAAGCAGGGGTCGCAGCCAAAGGGATTCATTAACGTCAAGAACTCCAATATTGATCAAGGCACGTTGAATGAGTTCCGTCAGGACTGGAAGCAGACGATGTCCACCGTCTATAACGCTCACAAGATTCCTGTGATACAGGGTATTGATCTTGAGTGGATAGACTTGCAGCAGTCCAATAAGGACATGGAGTTTACAGAGTGGATCAAGTTCCTCTTTGTTGTGACCTGTGCGGTATATCGTATTGATCCATCAGAGTTGGGTTTTCAGTTCCAGGATGCGGCAAGGGTGTTCGGGCAGGACGGCCAGAAGGAGCGTCTTGACCATTCACAGAAGAAAGGTCTGTTTCCTTTACTTGTGTTCTTCCAGAATATTGTGAATCGTTATATTATATCTGAGATAGACGACCGCTTTGAGTTTGTGTTCACAGGTGTGGACATCAAGGATGAGTCCGCTCAGATAGATATTGACAAGAAGAAGCTGGATGCAGGTGTTGTTTCTCTGGAGGATATGTTCCGTAAGTATTCGGGGCGTGATCTTGATCCTGAGAAGGATACCATTCTCAATTCCATCTATCAGACCGCACAGAGCAACAAGATGATGGGTGGGGAGGATATGAATGGAGCTGTTGACGAGATGAACGGTGAGGGTGGCAATGGTGATGACTTTGATATTGCAGATATGCTTATGCAGAAGTCGCAGGGCAACCCTATTCTTGGCAAGGCACTGGAATTTATTGACAATCAGTTATCGGCTAAATAATGGCTTATAGAGAAAGAGTTCCAAGGGTGCAGAGGCACGTTGATCCTATGCGATATCCAGCCGTGCAGGGGCGATATGAGCGTGAAGCGATGAAGAGCTTTGCGCCTGTGGAGCTGTTTGGTAACATTGTTGAGACGATGACGAGAATAGTTAAGGAGAAGCGAGGTTGATATGCTTTTTACTGACAAGGACATACAGCGTATTCTGAAGGAAGTGGACTTGTCCACGGCCAAGCTGATAGCTCGTGTTCTCGGTAGAAACTATCTTACGAAGTATGATCTGGATATTCTGAGAAAGCGTGGTGTTGATCTATTAAAGTTGATTCCGAAGTTTCCAGTACATTATCAGTCGTTTCTGTTTGGTCGTGTTTCGGCTGCACTGGGCGATTCTATCACCAGGACGATGGGTTATTCTGACCTGTTGCAGTTTCTTCCTAAAATGGGTGATTTTGTCCCGACTGCGATGGAACTGTCCTTCTATGACGTGGCAGCGAATAAGACATACACTCATATAAAGGGTTTTGGTGATAGACTGAAGAATGACGTGAGGAATGCTATCTCAGCGGAGGAGATGTCCTATATTCAGACTGAACAGGCCGCAAAAGCGAACAAGGTCATTCATGACGAGATACTGAACGGCACTGTTCAGAAGAGAACGGTGCAGAAGATAGCCTCTAACATAGCGCATCAGATGGATGACTGGAACAGGGACTGGGGTCGTATTGTGGAGACGGAGTGTCAGGACGTGTTTAATCTCGGCAGAGCGCAGACGTTTATGCAGGATGAAGATGATCCCAAGGTGTTCTTTCAGGTGTACCCTGGAGCGTGCAAGCACTGTATTCGCCTCTACTTGACACACGGTGTGGGGTCGCAGCCGAGGATATTCAGGTTATCGGAGTTGTTGGCCAACGGCACGAACTATGGTGTGAAGTCAAAGGAGTGGAAGCCGACAGTACATCCAGTGCATCCATATTGCCGCTGTTTAATAAACAGGCTTCCAGAGGGTTATGTGTGGAATGAAGAGAATCATAGGTTTGAGCCTCCTAAGAACTATGTTCGTAAGGTGCAGCGCAGAAGCAAGGTTCATATTGATATCGGTGACAAACATTATGACGTATAAAAATTATATGATTATGAGATTCAAGAAATGGCTTGGGATAATGACTCCACAGGAAAAGCTGGAGGAGTATCACGATCTTAGGAAGAGGCTTGCTCAGATAGAGGATGAGGGTAAGGAACTTGCTCATCAGTTCTCTATTCAGAAGTCCATTGTTGACAGCATCGGTGAGGGTGTGCCTGATTCCAGAAGAGCTGATGTGCTTGCGAAGCACGCTGACTTCATGAAAGGTCACACAAAGCGTGTCACAGCCTGTGTCAATGAGCGTGAGAAGATTCTGAAGGGAATTGACGTACTTGTTGAGGAGTGTCAGGAGGTGCGTGATGAGGTTGCCAAGAGCCGCAAGTTGAAAGGCTTGATGGAGCTTCGCAAGGCTGGCAAGTTGAATGAGGGTGAGTATTTCAATCTTGTTAAGTCAGTGGACGGCAAGCCTGTTCGATACGCTGACATGGTTGTTATGCGTGAATCGGACGGTAAGATCCTTATTCTGCATCGTGTTGACGACGAGATGTGTCCGACAGGTGAAGTGTGCATTCCTGGAGGGCACGTTGAGCCTAACGAGGACTTTAAGACAGCCGCCTTGCGTGAGTTTAAGGAGGAGACGAACCTTGACCCTATTGCGGCCAGAGGTATTCGTTATCTTGGTGAGTATAAGAACTCTGATGCCCATATTCAGTATTTTCAGGTTTATGTGGATGCAGGGCAGCCGATTACGGTTGACGCCACGGAGGAGTGCTTTTATGAGTGGATTGATTTAAGTGAGATTCCGTTGAAGAACTTCATCTTTGACCAAGGGAAGAACGTGCTGAATATGATGAACAGAGTGTGGCGTATGGATTCCCTTGAGCCGCTTGACACTGTTGTCAAGGCTGTTCAGGACGGTCGTATGTCTGTTCAGTGCTTTAAGGAAATCTGCTCTGACATTGTGAAAAAGGCACTGTCCACGGAGAATGCAGCAGCTGTCATTCCGGAGAGCATGGAGGGTGACGTTAGGAAACTTACTATGCCTGTTCGTGACCCGATGTGTGGCGTTGAGACGCTTTTGAAGGGAATCAACGGTGTTGATGAGGTGGTTGTGAATGGCACGGAGACAATTAAGTTTGTCAAGCCATTGTTTATTCATAGTGTTTCCTACGAGGAAAATCCAGAGACAAATAGGCTTGTTCAGTGTGCAGTGAGCTATGTTGGTGAAGATTCTGATATGAGCAAGTTAATTGATGTCTTGCGGAATGGTCTGCGGAATGGTTCGGTGAATTTCAGAATTAAGGAAGAGGAGTTTACTTCCGTTAATGAGAATGGCACGGACTATGTTGGTGACCCCATCTTTGTTGTTATGTAAGTTTCTGATTATTTTTGTCCATAATTATTGACGTGAATGAGTGGGATGAATGACTTCAATTTCTTTCTTCCAGCTGATCTTGTAAAGGCGGAGGATTCAACTCGGTATCCTCGTGGTGACGAAAGACGCTACGAGAATATGGTGTTTGAGGGCATCGCGAGCGACAATAGCAAGGACTATGAGGGAGAGAGTATGGAGCCGAAGGGTTTTGACTTGAGCCACTTCCTGAAGCACGGACTGTTGAATCTTGACCATCTTACCATAAGGGCGAAGGAACTCAAATCCAGATTTTGGATAGGTGAGCCACTGGAAGCCAAGATTGTTGATAACAAGTTGTGGGTGAAAGGTAAGCTCTGGAAGGATAGTCCTGAGGCAAGGGCGTTCTGGGACAAGTGCATTGAGATGGCTGAGAGCGGCTCAACACGCAAGCCAGGAATGTCCATTGAGGGGCGTGCTTTGGAACGTGACCCTAAGAACCCGAAGCACATTCTTAAGGCCATAATCAATAATATAGCGATGACGTTCACTCCTGTGAACTTTAACTCCTATATTGAGATTGCCAAGGGAATTCAGTCCCAGGATTTTTATCCTACTGATGGTTCAATAGCGATCAGTGATGATGTGATGCTGGAGGTTATGCGTGGTGGCAGGAAGTTTATTATTAAATCAGATTTTACAACGGTGGAAGAAAGCATCTAAGCGGCACGATTCCAGTAGAATGTAAACAATAAATTTTTAGAGTTATGTTAGAATTGACAGAAAATCAGAAGAAAGATGAGCTCGTGAAGTCTCTGTTGGACAGTGGCTTTTCTGAGGAGACCATCGCAGGTTGGATCAACTCTGGTGACATTACCCTGAAGTCTGAGGAAGCCGAGGGCGACGGTGGTGAGGGCGATGAGTCACAGAATGATCCTGACAACGGTTCTGAGGGCGACGGTGGTGAGCAGGAGCCTGATAGGGACGAGAAGAAGAAGTCCGAGGGGTGTGACGGTGACGGCAAGGAGGGTGAGGGTGCTGACCCCGAGCCGCCTATCGCAAAGAGCCTTGACAAGGACGAACTGATGAAGAGCCTTTCTTCCGTGCTGGATGAGCGTGATGACGTGTTGAAGTCTATGGTGGCTGATTCCGTTAAGGATGTTCTCGCAAAGGTTGACACCCTTATGAAGTCCGTTGATGGTCTTGCCGCCAAGATTGATGCAATCGGTGATCAGGCTCCAGCGTTCAAGTCAGCCGGACTGAATCGTGCGGTGCTTGAAAAGTCCATTGGCGGTGGTGCAAAGGACGACAATGACAAGACCATTCTCAGTGTCAGCCGTGACCGTATGGTCGTTAGAGCGCTGATTGAGAAGGCCATTGAGGAGGAAAAGGATGAGGCTATTCAGAAGTCACTTCGTGACGAGACCCTGAACTACCTCATTGATCCTATTGGTGGTGCTATCGGTGAGACAGCCGCACGCTATATGTATAACAACAAGAACGTGCGTCTGGTGAAATAATTTCGCAGTTATAAACTACTTAATTTTATAGTTCATTATGGATTTGTTCAACTACACAGGCAACGAAAATGCCAATCCGCTTGAGTCAATGTCCTCAGAGGAGATTCTCAAAGCGATGGAAGCTGGTCTGCTGACTGGAATGCAGTACGACAATCAGCTCAACAACGGTGGCGGCTTGAAGCCGGAATCTCTGGATGGAGTTCTCAAGAACCTCGAGAACAGGCTTGATCAGCTTGTTTTCTGGAATGAACTCGGAAGACAGAGGATCGAAAACACCGTACATCAGTACAATCAGCTCTACAAGTACGGCCAGGAGGTCGGTATCTTCAACGTTGAGGGCGAGACCCCTACCGAGACCGATTCCATCTACAGGCGTAAGTCAGTAGTTGTGAAGTTCACAGGCGTTACTGGACAGGTAACTCATCCGGGAATGATTGTGAAGACCGTTGTGGGCTCGCTCTACACGAAGGAAGTCGAGAACAAGACCATTCTTCTTCAGACGATTCTGGACAAGAAAGTCATCGACGCTGATTCCAACAAGGTTCCGGAGGAGTTTGACGGTGTGTTCGCACAGCACGTTGCAGGTATCAATGATATCACAGGTGGTCTGCTTGGCAAGACTTCAGAGCAGGTGCTTGACGCATACTTCGGTGACGTGGCTGTTATCAATGCGAATGGCTCGGTTCTTACTGACGCTCTTGTTGAGGATGCTGCACAGGCTGTCGTCAACGACCGAAACGGTATCATCGATCGCATTGTTTCCTCCCCAGTCGTATTCAACAATTATGTTAAGCTCTTCCACGAATCAAAGCGTGTCATTGTCGGAATGCAGGGTGGCGTCGTAGGTGCTACTATGGGTCAGTCCGTTAATGATATCACGACACAGTTCGGTAAGGTTGCCATCAAGGCCGACAAGTACTTTGATTGGAACGCTCCAGTTAAGCTCGGTCGTGGCAAGACCTCTGACAAGGCTCCAAACGCTCCAGTTAAGGATGGTGCAGCAGCCGTGTCAGTGGCCGTTGATGCAAAGGGTCAGTTTGGTACAATGCACGCTGGAAACTATTTCTATGCAGTTGCAGCCGTCAATAGATATGGTGAGTCAGAGCTCGTGCTTCTCAACGATGACGCACAGGCGGTAGGCGCAACACAGTCCGTGGCCTTAAAGTTTACAGGGGCTGTATCATCCGCATATCCTGAGACCTGTTATGTTATCTATCGTACAGAAGCCAATCCAGCCGACAAGAACGTTGCTGACTTCTATCCTATCTTTAAGGTGTCCAAGACTGAGCTTGTGGCAGG
>OIYR01000216.1_pt1 | contig 33519 bp, 35 predicted proteins | sample 1588221 | NCBI WGS metagenome assembly OIYR01 (sample SAMN03283292) | human gut metagenome | biome: human-associated habitat; material: feces | host: Homo sapiens | place: Peru | collected 2012
ATATTAATATAATAATTAATAATCAAAAATAATAAATATATACACCAGGAATCAAAAAGTTAATATATATAAAGAATAATGAATTAAAAATTATGAAGTGTATTTAGAAATAAAAAATAACTTAGTTAAAAGTTATTAATATTAGTTTATAAAGATTAATGATTTACTAATTAGGGGATTATATTATAAACTATCCAAAATTATTATCTGAAGTAAGAGTTAACATAACATACATTATAGGAAGTTATACTAAAACTTAAAAAAGCTTATAAATTGTATACCTTAACGATTTAACTATAAATCATTAAATTCATTTATAAGATATTTATGACTAAATTTTATTAAATTATAAATATATAAATCTGTAATCTATCATACTCTTATTAATTATTATCTTTTAAAAATATGTTTATAACTATATTTTTTTATAGCTATATTTCTAAAAGAATCATAAATAAACATAAAATCTTCACCAAATTTTTTATAGATTTTGTCCAATGATTTTAAATATTCATCCTCTGATATAGTAAAAGTATAATTTACATATTTATCTTTATAGTTTTTGTTAAAGATAGAGTAATAATATAAAAAACAATATTCAGTAATAAATGTTTCAATATTTTCTTTTTTATGCATATTAGTATTTAAAAAATCAAGAAGAAAACTGCCTAATGGCCTTACTTGTGGATAAAATGTTTGGGAAGAAGTATAATTTTTTCCTTCCTTTTTTAACTTTTCATAAATAACTATTTCTTCATTTGTTTCTAAATTAAATAATACACTAAAAGTTGGTCTCATAAATACCTCCACATACCTACAATACAAATAAAAATAATTAATTATAGGTTGTTGGGTTTATTTTTGCAACACCTACAATTAAAATAATAATTGATAATTGTATATCAATATTATACCGGGTAATTACGATAAAGTCAATGCAATTAGGAAAGGTAGGTGATAATATGGAAAATTTACCAAAAGTAGAACGTACAACATTAACAATGAAAGAAACAGCAGAGTATTTAGGAATATCATATTGGTTAGTAAATCAATTAGTAAGAAGAAAACAAATACCATGTGCAAGAGTTGGTGGAAGAGTATTATTTAGAGTACAAGCACTAGATGAATACTTAAACAATAAAGAACAAGAATCATTAAAAAAGTAGGGGAGGGAAAACATGCAATGGATTAAAGTGTTTACAGATATATTTGCAAATCCAAAAATCAAAATATTACTCAAAGAACGTGATGGGGACACATTTTTTAGAGTATGGATTCAATTATTAACAATAGCAGGACAATGTATGCAAGAAGGAAAGTTAATGATTTCAGAAAATAATCCGATGACAGTGCATGAACTTGCAACAATCATTCACAAAACGGATGCAAAAATGGAAAATATATTGAACAAATTAATCCATTTAGAAATGCTAATATATCAGGAAAATACATATATAATTAAAAACTGGTATAAGTATCAAGGTATTGATAAATATGAGAAAATTTTAGAGCAAAATAGAGCAAGACAAAAAAGATTTAGAGATAAGAAAAAAGAAAAAAGTAACGTTACGCAAACGTCAAGTAACGTGGAAGAAGAGAATATAACAGAAAAGAATAAAATAGAAAATAATATATTAGAAGATGATATAAAGGCAGGTGAAAATGGTAGTGGATTCAAAACAATTGATTTCTGACATAGTTTTAGATACTGATAATAAAATGCACAAGCAATGCAAATTCTGTGGAAAGTTATTACATATAAATGATTATACTGCACTATATAAAGATATAGCAACAGTATACGAAAGATGTACTTGTAATAAAGCTGGTAAAATTTGGCAACAATATGATGAATATATTGAAAAAGATAAAATAAGAAAAATCAATTTAAGTAAAATAAACAAATTATTTAAAAATAATAATTTAGGAAAACGTCAATTAAATAGCACATTTGAAAATTATAAAATAACAAATAAGAATAAAAATGCTTATGAAAATGTTAAAAAATATGTAAATAAATTGATAAAAGGAACAACTAATAAAGGACTTTTTATAACAGGAGCTTATGGTGTAGGTAAAACTTATTTGGCATCATGTATTGCAAATGAAATTATTAAGAACGGAAAATCAGTAATATTTGGAACTTTAATACAATTGTTAGATTTTATTAGAGATTCATATAGCGATTCAGAAGTTTCTGATAAAGATTATTTGAATTTATATTCTAGTGTGGATCTTTTGGTAATTGATGATTTAGGAAAAGAAAAGCCAACAGAATGGGTATTAGAAAAATTATTTTTGATAGTGAATAATAGATATAATAATTATTTGCCGATTGTTATAACCACAAATTATAACAGAAATCAATTAAGAGAAAGATTATGTATAAATAAAAATTATAGTATTGTTGATTCAATAATTTCAAGATTATATGAAATGTGTGGTGGTATTGAAATTAAGGATGATGACCATAGAATGAGCGATTCCCTAATTAGGGAATCACCTCAAAATAGTTGAGATAACTGGAGTAAAAGCTAAATTACTTTAAATGTGAAATGATTAGTGGCAGATAAAAATGTCACTTTTCTTTTTATATTGTTTTGGAGCAATAAGAACTAAAATAAGAGAAATTTTTTTAGCAAGATTCCCCTTTGTGTATACAAATAGATGATTAGTGGGAAAATCCCAGACCCTTTTATATAATATTTGGAGGTGATAATTTGAGAAAAGAACAAGTCATAAATATTAGAGTTACTAAAAAAGAAGAATTAATAAAATTAAGTGAAAAAGCAGGTATGAGTTTATCTATGTATTTAATTGAACAGGGACTGGATAAAGATATTATTATAATTGAAGGTATAGAGAAATTTGAAGCAGAACTTAGAAAGATAGGAAACAATATTAATCAATTAACACGTTGGGCAAATTATGGATATTTGAAGGTTGTTTCGTTAGATGAAGTGAAAAAAGAATTAGGAAAGATATGGAATGAATTATTGGATGTTTTTAATTATTATAAATATTGAACACTAGTTTTGTTGAAAAAATATAGAATATATTATAAAATGTAAAAAAATATGAAGGAGGTAAAAATAATGTTTGATAAAGTAACAGATAAATATAGACATGACGATTCTGATTTAACATTGGAACAAATAGAACAATTAGAATATAAATATTTAAAAAAATATTGGTATTTTTTGAAATACGCTGAAGATGAAATAATTAGAGGATTTGATTCAAAAAATGATATAAAAGATGATTGGGAAGGTTTGTATGGAACTGATAAAGGAGGAACATCAGATTTTGCAGTTGGATCAGAAAGAATTGTGTATGCTTTACTAAATGGTAAAATAGCTGGTCAACCAAATTCTAGTCCGGTAAGTTCTGATTTATTTTTTGAAGTAGATGATGCATATATACATATTGATTTGAAATCTGTACTCACAACTGATGGAGGAGAAAACGACAATATTGGAGATTTCAACACATCGATTTTTATTGGTGTAAATCAAAATTCATATAAAGGTAATATGATTGTAAATAAAGGGAGAGAGACTGAAACAATAAGACCATATGCACCAAATTTACCAACTATATATCACAAAAGTAATGGTGAAAGAAAGATAAATTTAACATATTTTGTAACTATATTAAGTAATGCAATAACTAAAAAAACAGAAATGATTTCTATTATGTGCGTACCCAATGGAGAATTAGAAAAACATTATAAAGAAAGACCATTGAAAGCTGGAAAAAATCCAGATAAAACGAGATTTAATTTTAAAGAATGTCAAAGCTTCGAATTATTAGAGAATCAGCCTAAAAGAGTTAGAATAGTTTATATAAATCCAGAAATGACTGATACATTAAAATCAAAACTTGATTTATATTTAACTAATTTTTTACCTAAAATTATAGAATAAAAAAATTAGGATACATATAGTATCCTAATTTTCATTTTTCTTTAAAGTTGAATAAATGCCGTTAGCAATTTGCTCTGCTAATCTTACAGGAACAGCATTTCCAATTTGTCTGTATATTGTATTTAAACTTCCAACAAATTCATAATCCATTGGAAAGGTTTGCAACATAGCACATTCTCTTGCACTTAATCTTCTTTCTTTATTAACATGTATTTCTGGACTAGTTGCTGTTATTGTATCACTTGGTCTATCCCAATTTGTTATTCTCAAAGATTGTTCATATTTTATTTCTTTTTCAACCATTGTTGTAACCTGATTATCATATGTATCATCGAATTTGAAAATTTTCTTTAATTCCCACCAATCAGAAGGTTTAGGAATGCTTCCAGAATTATTATCTTTTCTAAACCAATGTCCAGCAGTATATTTATAGCCAAAATGGTCATCTACTTTTTTTGTTGAATATCCGGATTTGTCCCTCCAATATTTTAAGTAATCACAGATATCTGCTTGATTTACTTCGTATTTTCTACCCCAAAATTTGTCATATACATTAGTTGCGGCTATGTGATTATATATTTTTGAACCATTATTTAATGTTATTGGATAATCGCTTAATTTTACATCACTTAAGAAACCAATAGTCTGTTTTACAGTTACAGGATCTTTTAGTCCTTCTTTTGATTTATATTGTTTACTATCTACCCAATGAGTTGGTGTTGGAAATGGATTTTCAACACCTAGTCTATTTCCAATGATAACTAATCTTTCTCTAGCTTGAGGAACACCATATTCGGCGGCATTTAGTAATTTGGCATCTACTTTATATCCAAGAGATTCAAAATCACTTTTTATCATTTGAAATACTTTTCCTTTTTCCATAGATAATAAACCTTTTACGTTTTCGGCAACAAAAAATTTAGGCTTTTTATCTTTTATTACTCTTAACATTTCTTTATATAAAAAATTTCTTTCATCTTTCATACTTCTTTTAGTATTGGCAACAGAGAAACCTTGACAAGGGAATCCACCTATAACTAAATCTATGTCATCCGGTATTTCGGAACTATCTATTTTGGTTATATCGCCATAAACAACATTTTTACTAACATTTTTTTTATATGATTCAACAGCTTCTTTAAAAAAATCATTTGCCCATACTATATCAAAACCAGCTTTTTCAAATCCTAAATCCATTCCTCCAGCACCTGAAAAAAGCGAAACTACTCTAAAATTACTCATTTTTTATGACCTCCTAGGATGTTTTTATTATAGCAGAGTTTTTTCTAAAATGCAAACCCTGCGACTAAAAATATTATATAACTTATTGAAATAAATTGTAATAGTTGCGACAAAAAAATATATAATTTTTTCATATAAAATTTATGAAATTTGTACTGTATAGGAAAATATGATAAAATGCAAGAAAATATGAGGGATGGGGGAGAAAAATAAGTTGATTACATTATCGGATTATTTGAGTTTAGGTGACAAATTAGATGAAGAAGGAATATTTGATACTATACTAGATATAGATGCAAATTATTTTATAAACATAAAAAGAGTTAAAGATACAAAAGAAAAAAATTTCCAAAAATCTTATGGAAGGATTCAACAGTTTTTTAGAAATATATACAAAATATTGTCTAGTACTACTGATAAAAATAGTAGATTATATAGGCAAGCCGTTATAATGTTTGATTTTCCCGAAATTAGTAATATAGGTTTAGGATATTCTAAAGGCAGATATGGAAGTGGTTTTGGCCCAGTTTTGGCTGAAAAAATAATAAGTGACGCTAAAGAAATAATTGATGCAGGAAATAAAGATGCAGATTTATTTCAGCTTATAGGCTTGTTTGAAGAAAATGTAGGACCAGATAGATTAAGCGATATGTATTCACATCTAATATATGAAGATATAATTAATTATACCAATGAAAAAAATAAAATTTTAGGTATAAATGCTGAAAATTATCCTGAAATGAAATTTAAAAATGGATTGCTTATTAACCCTTTTAAAAATAAGCCGGTGTTGTTATTGCCTAAAGATATATTGCATGAGCTTCCAATTGCTAAAGAATGGGATGATATAGATTATGTGTGCTCTAGAGTTCAATGTATTAGAGATGAAATGAATTCTTTTGTAGGTGATGAATGGAAAAAAGCTTCAACAAGAGAAAAGAAAGATTTTATAAAAGAAAAAATAATGAAAAATGAAGAAAATTTTAATGCAGTTATTTCAGAATATAAGGATTTCTCGGTTGAACCATATGATTTTGATAATGATTCATTAGGATATCACATAATATCAAAAGAGTTAAAAAATATTTCTTTAGAAGAAATAAAAATTAATAAGGAAGAAAATGCAAAAGATATTGTTCTTAAAATTTGTAATAAGTTTAAAGATCTTGTAGAGAATAATGCATTAGCAAAACTGCTTTATGAAAAGGATGGCAAATTTAGAGGTGAAAAATCTGTACAATTATTATTTTATGGGATATCTGATTCGTATTGTGAAGCTTTCGATGTAGATATTAGTCCAGAACTTAATTCTGGTAGAGGCAATATAGATTTTAAATATAGTAAGGGGTACAAAGATAGAGTTATAGTAGAAGTTAAACTTACATCTAATAGACAACTTATACATGGCATGAAAACACAAATAATGGAATATGCTAAAGCTGAAAAAACTAATCAGTTAGTATATTTAGTAATTGATGATTTAAAAGATGAAGAAAAATTAAAGAAATTATATAGTGAGTACAATAAAATTGAAAATAAGCCAGAATTAATAGTTGTTGATACTGAAATTAAGAAAAGTGCAAGCATATATTAAATGCAATAAGGTGATGATTATGAATTATGAAGAACGAATAAATAAATAAATTAAATAGTTTAGAAAAATTTATAAATGGAGGAAATCAAGAAGATATTTTACTAATGCTTGATAAAAGGTATGGAGAAGATAAATGGAGCGTTATATGTGCAGTAATGCATTGGTTTAGAGTTGTAGAAGATTATTTATGTAGTGAGAATTTATTAAAAGAGAATAAAAAAGATTATAATTGGGGCGAAGTATATCTTTATATAACTGCTGTAGATATTATTGTAAAGGGGATAAACGATATATATAAAATAGTTAAAGATAATCCCAAAAGTAGATTATTTTTTGGAGAGAAAGATATATTTGGAGATTCAAAGAAAGATGATTGGAGTTATTTTCAAAATATAAGAGCTATATTTGGTGCACATCCAACAGAGTTAGATGCAAATCAAGATTTTATTGTTGCTACATATCCAACACCATATAATTCAATTATAGATAGATTAAATGGTACAACTAAAGGATGGGATTATTATACTTTGTTATGGAGTAAAAATAAGTCAAAGGATTTTTTGCAAGAAAGCTTTGGGTTTAAATTTGATGATGTTTATAAATTTTTAGATAAATATATAATGTATTTAGATACATTATATAAAGAAATAATTACTATGATTAGGGATTATAAAAAAGAAATAGCAAAGAATAAAATAGAAAGAAATGAAAATCCAATTATGTAGTTAGAGATTTTAGAGAAAGAAGATGAAAATCGATTTAATTCTCGTTATAAATATATAATTGATGTATTGAAAGTGTTGATAACAGAAAAAATTTCAGACAATAGTAATGGGAAAGAATATGAAAAATATAAACAAAAAAATATTGAAAATGTATATCTTTTATATAATATAATACAGAATCCTGAAAAAGAGAAGCAGATAAGCAAAATTGAAGAAGTAATTTTTTGTGGTGCGGAGGATTTTACAAATATGTCAAGCTATTATTATACAAAGCTATATGAATTTTGGAATAATGAAGATATGGAAGAGATACTGTTAGAACATTTTAGGAATAGAATTTTTCCGTTTAATAAAAATATTACTAATATTAAGGAGCTATATTGTTTAGTAAAAGCGTATAATTATTATAAGAATGAGGGAAAAGCCGAGAATTAACTCGGCTTTTCTTTATGACTTCAAACACCCATCAATCAAATTAACCCCATCACAAAAACCATTTCTATAATATGTTTCATTCCAATAATCACAATAATCTAAAAAATTATCATCAAGTTTATGTAATTGTTGTCTAACATATTTTTTATTACATTCAGGCACATTTCTTAAAATGTTTTCAGATATTTCATCAAAATAAATCCAATGTTTTTTATCCTCATCAGATTTTAAAGAAGATATATCTTCATCTCTATAAATAAACCAATCTTTTAAAATATCATTATTAACTTCTCTTAAATTTTTCATAATAAAACCTCCAAAACAATTCTTGAAATACATATATAGAAAAATATTTTAAAAGTATGGAGGAAGATTTAGAAAGAAATGTATTAAAAAAAGACACTGTTGATAATATTTTTTCTAATATATATAAGTTTTTTGATGAGTGCATAACTAAAGAAGAATACTATGTATGTAATAATATAACAGAAAAAAATGGAGAATTATTTCAACAACTTATTAAACATTGTAATCAATTATTTTTATCTGAAGATAAAGAAAAAGAAAAATTAGCAGAATATATTTTTAATAAAATAATAATTTCAGGGTGTTATCAAATTGAAAGTGCCAAAAAAATAAATAACAAAAGTTATTTAAGTGATTTATTTGAGCAACAAGAAAAGAATATTAAATTATGTTTGAAAATAAACAATTTTGAATGGTTTAAGAAGTATATAAGGAAGATAAATTTAATAGCTTCTGAAAATGAAGATAAGGAAATATTAGAAAATTTATATAATATGAATGAAAATATAGGAATTAATTTGTTAGACCAAGAAAAAACATATTTTGAATGGTTTATTAAAGAAATATATAATTTAAATCTTTCACTTAAATATTTATACGACAATGTAAACTTTAAATACTTTGCTAAATTAATAACAATATTATTAATTAATGATATTAAAGAACACGAAAGTAAAAATTATGAAATAATGAAAGAAATTTTAAAAAATTTTACATATGGGATTACACATATAGAAAGTGATATTCAAGATGTTGTTATATATTATCAGTTATATGGAAATGAAATAATTGAAAAAAGAGATTTAAATTTGATAAAAGATTTTATAAAAATTATAACTAATGAAAAAAATGGATTAACGGATAATGAAAAATGGAATAGTTTTATATTATATTACTTAAATGCTACTGTAGATGAATGGAATGAATTAGGCAAAGATAATAGAAAATTAATAATAGAAATTATTCTCGATTTGGTTTTGAAAGATTCTAATAATAATTATTTCAGTTTTATGCCAAATTATACAAAAATAATTTTTGATAACAGATGTAATACTAATGATATCAATGATATTTGTGAAGAATTTAAAGAGTTATTAATAAGATTAGCAATAAATAATAATAGTAGTATGTTTTACTATGTGTTAAAAGAATTGAAAAAAGCAATATTAAATCTTGAAACTAAGGATAGGTTGGTACAAGAAAAGTTATTTGATATATGTATTACAATACTTTCAAGAACGGTAAATATTAAAAATAAGGAATTTATAGAAATAACTATAGGTGCGATCGATGATATAGTGGAACAGATAGACAAAGACAGAAAAATATCAGATAAATTTGGTAAGCATATTATAGAAAAAATATCAGATATTGTTATTTATAGAAGTAGAATTGATGAAAATGATGCAGTAAACTTAATATACCTTTTATATGGATTTATAGAAGATGGAAAAGAATATAATTTTGTTTCAAATAATAATGCAAAGAAGAAATTACTCTATAAAAATATTTATAACATTGGGATAAGCTGTATAGAAAATAATAAAGAAAATGTTGTAAGAACAGTTTCTAATACTCTAGGTTGGTGTATTATCAGAAGTATAAACAAAGATAATAATGAGCTAACTAACTATATTATTGATAGAACTATAGATTTATATAGAATTGCAGAAAATATGCAAGTTTCAGAAAAAACTTTAATCTTTATAATGACGTTATTTACAACAGTAGGTACATATTGTTGCAAACAAACAAATTACAGACCATATCTAGATAAGATACTGAATATATTAAAAAGGGAAGATTATATGAGAATAAAAACAGCAATAGAGTTAAGAACAAATGAAAATACAATGTGGGACAATTTATATGATAATAATACTAAACAATTAACAAAAAAATTCTTAGAACTATTAAAAAATAAAGCAGAAAATTAATCTGCTTTATTTTTTGCTCTATTTTTATAAACATTAGCAACATTCCTACAAGAAGGAGTGTCATATTCAGCATTCAAGTTTTTAGCAATAAAAGGTTTGCCACAATGTTTACATATTTTAACCTCTTTTCTATCATTAGTTTCATTTAATGCTAAAATAAGTTCTATAGCTTGTTTTAGAGAATTAAAATTCCAATGTAATATTGCTTTATCTTTTAAATCTAACTCAAACCCTATACCAAAAGGTCTAAAATCACTAACTAAATTAGCATAAATTGTTTTTTTATCTAAATCATCTTCAGCAAGATATTTTTCAGTATCACTAAATACATCATAAAGTAATCTGGCAATTTGCCTCAAAACTAAAGCTTAATATTTGTTATGCAAAAAAAGTTGAATAAATTGCAGTTTTATGTTATATTATTATATGCAATAATTACCAGTTAGTTTCGGGGAAAAGAATATGGAAAGAAATGTGTATAAATATAATATAGAAGTTAATGTGATAGACATACTAAGTAGACCAATACGAATTGAAGTTAATGATGAAATAGAGAATGTTTTAGATTTTTTAAGTGCCCTACCTAGAGAGGAAAGAAGAGTAGATCTTTCTACCCAAGAAAAAGTTATATATTTAGAAGAATATGTAAAAACAGAAATTAATAATATGACGATCTATTTTTTAAAATTTGTATCTTTGAAGTATAATCAAACAAGAGAGGTACTAAATAAAGATACTTTAGAAAGTAAAGGAAGATTAAAAGATGTAAATGATGGGGATAAGGAATATAATCATATTGCTATAGGAGTAAAAAATGGAAGAATTAAAGCTGCATTTGAATATAATTATTATGGAATACAAGGACTAGGAACTATTATTTCCTATATAAATGATATGGCGACAAAATATTTTAAAGAAATAGGAATAGATAAATATTATTATTTAGAAGCGCATAATGAGGTAAACAGAGAATTTTTAGAAGAACTAAACAAAATGAGACAAATTAATGCTGCAACTATTGTAGTAGCATCTGAAAGATTTGGAAATACTGAGTTTGGAGATTTGTCGGGAAGAGAAGAAATTAAGGACGAAATAGAAATAACATTTAAAAGAGCTAAAAGAAGATATATTCCTAAAGCAATTATAGAGGAATATTATAATAAAAAACAGAATGGTGATGCTATTAAAAGAATTTATGTTAGTGGAAGAAATGAAACTAATAAGATAAAATTAGATACAGAGGAAATGAAGCAGAAAGTTAAATTATCAGTATCTGCTAATATATTTGGAGAAATAGACTCAGATAATATGTTTGAGCAATTAAAAAATTATTTAATGGAGGAAAATGGTTGAAAAATAAGTTTTTAAATTCGGAGATAGTATTGCCTTTTTTAGATTATTTTAAAATAGAAGAAAAGAAAGAAAAAAAAATTAAATTAATAATATATATATTATTATCAATGGTGATATGTACTGGAATGCTATTTTATTATAAAATTTTTGCTCAAGAAGAGATTAAAGATTTTGTATTGGAGTATATAAATTCAGAGATTGAAATTATTGCGCTATTATTGAGTTTTAGCATAGCATATTTGACGATTCTTATAACATCCGATAGTAAAAATATAAGAGAACTTAAAGAATATAATACAAATAAAATTATTGATAAAAAAAATATATCATTATATCAAATTTTATTGATACAGCTTACTTATACAATATATAATGAAATAGTTTTATTGATTTTATTACTAATACATAAATTTATTTTTCCAATAACAAAGAAATTTTGGAATATTATATTTTTTACTATAAATATGATTCTTTTGATAAATATTATTTATGTTATGTTTAAAAATGTAAAAAATATTTACTTGTCTTTCTGGAGAAGTAATTAAGTGTTGGAATTATGAAAAATAAAAATTCATAATTCCAACTTTATTTTTATTAGTTAAACAGTTGAAAACTAATCCAACACCATCAACAAAACCATTTCTATAATACTTCTCATTCCAATAACTTAAATAATCAAGAAAATTATCATCTAGTATTTCTAATTGTTTCTGAACATACTTTTTATTCTTCTTTGGTACATTTCTTAAGATTTTTTCGGAAATTTCGTCAAAATAAACCCAATGTTTTTTATCTTCATCGCAAGTTATAGAAGAAAGTTCATCCTCTCTAAATAATAACCATTCTCTTAAAATATCATTATTTACTTCTCTAAAATTATTCATAACAATCCTCCAATTTTATAAAATTAACATATATCAAAACGATATATTGAGTGAACTTTTAGTCAATGTGATATAAAAAATTGACTTAAAATCACTTAAAAATACATAACTTATAAATCAATAAAGCCATTGAAATATAAGCAAAAACTATCAATTTCAATAAAATTCAAAAATTGCTAATAATACCCTCATAACCCGAAGGTTTATAGAAATGTAAAAATAACCAATTTTAGAATTTTATGATGCACTGTACATTAGAAGAATATATAGAATATGGTTAAATCATCAAATTTGTGATAAAATACAATTGACGTTCATATAAAAATTGAAAAGGAAGAAAGCGTGTTGAAAAATAAGAATTGGTTATCTAAATTTAGTAAGTTTTATATTGTATATGAATTAAGAGGAATAATTATTGTATGTTTAATTGCAATAGGAATTTTTGCATTTTCAGAGTCAAAAAGGCTTGATAAAAAATATCAGCAGTACGGATATTCCGGACATATGGACAATATTCAATATGATAATTGGACTGGTGAGATTATTCCTAAGCATAAAATTGAAACATATAGTAATGATGATAAGTATATAGTCAATTTGAAAGGTGAGAAGGTTAGTTTTAAGCAAATTAAAGATTTGCTTGAGCAGTATAGAGTGGTTCAGGAAAATAATGCTTTTGTAAAAGAAGAAAATCTTAATGAATTAACTAGTATTTGTGATGTGTTATTGAAGGAATATTTAGATTTGGATTATAAAGTGATTAAATCTGATAATTCAGATATGAATGAATATCAATTTAAAGTGAGCGGGAAGTATGAAGATTCATATTATAATTACTTTACATCAACATCATATTTAGAGGGACTTGTAAGGAATGTGGTTCAAGAGATGTATAGGAGTCAAAATAATTTAGATAGTTAAGTGGATTTTAGAAGTAGAAAAAAAGAGTAAAATGGCGATCGGAAAGTTAGAAGAAGTTGATATTAGAAAATTATGAAAATATGAACAATATGATTTTTGTGTAGGGTTATCTAAAAAAGAGAATATAGATATTACATTGGTTAATAAAGACTCTGTAATAGGTGTAGAGCTATATATAACAGATAATAAGGAATTATTTGATAAGTTATATCAAAGGAAAAATAAAATAGAGAATGATTTAGAATTGAAATTGGATTGAAGAAGATTGAATAAAGGTAAGGCTTCCAGAATAGTTACTTTTATTAAAGGGTTAAATTTTGATGATCACGGTAATTATAATGAACTGATGAATAAGACTATAGATTTGGCAGTTTTGATGAAAGATGTATTTAAGAAATATTTATATTATTAAGAAGGTAATTAATAACTTAAAATGAAAGTGTAAGAGTTATAGTGATAGAATATGTATATAAAAATGTAAAAAGTATTGAATTTTAAATAAGGTGAGAAAATGGAATTAAAAAATAGTACTGAAGAATTATATAAAGAAGTTATATAATACAATTCTGAGTATAAAAAGGCAATTAAAAAATTATTAGAAATTGAGAATATTAATGAAGTGTTATCTCCATTAACAGCACTGATAATGCAATATATTGAAAATCATTTAAAAGCAATTTTACAAGATTTTTTTGAAATAGAAAAAACAGCACATAATTTAAAAATTGATAATCATAATTGTAAAAAACTAATAATTAATATCAAGGAAAAATATAACAAATATTTAGGTATTGATGGAGTGAATAATCAATTTATAAGGATAGAAGAATGTATAAATTATTTAGAAGAAATTTATGAAGAGAATACAATGATTAATGCAAGATATAGAATATTAACGATTAATAGAAAAGAACATACTGTTATTTCAGAAGAGTATAAAATGATGTTTACAATATTAAGATATGCTATAGAAAATTTAATTGAATTTTATGAATTAGAAAAGACGTATCAAAAGATAGTAAAGACTTCTAGCCCTAAAGAACAATTACAAGATTTTATAGATTTTTGTAATAAAGAATATAGTAATCCCAAAAATATTATTAAGATAGATATTATTAAGAAAATTGATAAATGTAATAACAATTTTGTTAATATATAATAAAGAGTACGGGAGATGATATTTTATTTATGGTAAAATTCATATAGATTTACGTAAAAATAAATTTAAAAAAATATATACTTAAATATGCAGGTGATTGAAATGATAAATGTTGTTGCAGCGGTAATAAAAAACGAAGAAGAAAAGATTTTAATAGCACAAAGAAACTTAAAAAAATCTCAAGGAGGATTATGGGAGTTTCCTGGAGGAAAGATTGAGCCGAATGAATCAAGAGAAGCGGCTATTATAAGAGAGATAAAAGAAGAATTAACAATAGATATTAATGTAGAGAATTACATAGGTGAGAAAATATTTAATTATCCAGATAAGGATGTAAATTTAATTGCATTAGAGTGCAAAATTGTGAATGGTAATATACGATTGTTAGAACATGAAGATGCAAAATGGATTGATATTAGTGAATTGGACACTTTTGAGTTTGCACCTGCCGATATTTTTATTGTTGAGTCATTAAGAAAAATGTAATTTATTATTAATAGAAAATATAATTTTTAAGAACCACTTTATGAAGTAACCCCTCCTTATTAGATAAAATTTGTTTAATAAGGAGGGGGCTATTTTTATTAAAAGGTCAATATGGTATTACAAAAAGTGGCAAGTTTGCTAAATTTCAGTATTTCTGCTATAATTAAATATATTCTGATATATTCAAATACACAGTTTGATAGAATATTACTTAAGATTCTGGAGGGCTGTGTTGACCTCCAGCTTTTTTATTTAGGAGGTCTCAGATATGAGAAGAAAAGACTTAGAAATTTGTGTTGATTTGGAACAGTTTGGTGGCAATCGTTTATATACGGTTGAAGAGCTTGTGACTGAGGTTATCGAGAACAGAAGAATGAGTTTCTTGAAGAATCTTTTGCCAATGAAGGCGGGAGAGCTTAGCAACAGATATGTTTTCGATGCAATAGCTTTCAATGCAGTTATTGATGATTTTGGTGTTAGTTTTACTGAATGTGAGTGTGCTAATGCGAATTATGAAGGTACGATTGAATATGCGGTGACGGCTGGTGAAGATTGGACTTATCGTTTGAAAACAACAATTACTTGGCGTGATGGATTACCAGAGGCCTTTGGTTGGTTGTGTTTTCATACTGATGTGATTTCAACTTCGGAGCAGGTAAAGAAACGTAACAGTTGTATGACGGGAACGTCTATGGAGATCAAAGTTATTAATAATGAAACAAAGGTTATAAACAGGCTTGAAGCATTAAACAGAACGTTAGAATGCGCAAATGAGAATGACAATTAATATCTGAAATGAAAGGGTGGGACGGTTTACCGTCTCATCCTTTTTGCCTTTATATTATACTGGAGAGTAATTTTTATGATATTAAAGTAAATTTTACTATATAAGAATCATAATAAGAAGTTTTGGAAAATTTTATAATTGGTTGAAATATAATTTTATTCATAATAAAATTGTGGTGCAAATAAAATGATATTTATATAAAAATTTGATAAAAATAACAAAGGAGGAGATTGTATGTGTACGGCTGCTACATATAAAACTAAAGATTTTTATTTTGGAAGGACATTAGATTATGAATTTTCTTATGGAGATGAAATAACAATAGCTCCAAGAAATTATGAATTTAATTTTAGAAAAGTTAAAAAGATAGAAAGTCATTATGCAATGATAGGAATGGCCCATGTTGTTGGGGATTATCCATTGTATTATGATGCGATTAATGAAAAGGGTCTAGGAATGGCTGGATTAAATTTTGTTGGAAATGCTTATTATAATGAATGTATTGAAGGAAAAGATAATATTGCTCAATTTGAATTGATTCCATGGATTCTTGGTCAATGTGAATCTGTAAAAGAAGTACGAGAGTTATTGAAAAATATTAATATAACGAATGAACCTTTTAGTGAGAAGTTTCCATTGACTCAGTTGCATTGGATTATTGCAGATAAAAATGAAGTGATTACAGTTGAATCTATGAAAGATGGTTTGAAGGTATATGATAATCCAGTTGGAGTGTTGACGAATAATCCGCCTTTTGATAAGCAAATGTTTGAGTTGAATAAATATATGAATTTATCTCCTAGATCACCTAAAAATAATTTTTCAGATAAATTGAATATGGGATATTATAGTAGAGGTATGGGAGCAATTGGTTTGCCAGGAGATTTGTCTTCACAGTCAAGGTTTGTTAGAGTTAGTTTTGTAAAGATGAATTCAGTTTCAGAAGATGATGAAAAATCTAGTGTTAGTCAGTTTTTCCATATACTTAATTCTGTTGATCAACAACGTGGTTGTTGCGAGGTGGCTGATGGTAAATATGAAATAACAATTTATACTTCTTGTTGTAATGCAAGTAAGGGGATTTATTATTATACTACTTATAATAATCACCAAATTATTGCTGTTGATATGTTTAAGGAAAATTTGGATGGAAATAGTATTGTTAAATATCCTTTGATTGAGGCTGGAGAGATTAGGTGGCAGAATTAAAATTATTGTATTATGAACACGAATGTTTTAGAAAATATGAATATAGTTATGGGATGTAGATTATAAGCAAAAATATTTTTGTAAAATATTGACAATAATAGGATGACATGTTAAAATGAAATTGCCATCAAAAAGAGGCAACATTTTTGAGGAGTGCATAATATATGAATATAATAGCAGGTCAATTTAGAAGTCAAAGTTTACTTAAAATTAAGAAAATTGTAGATCTAGATGAAAATGGTGACAAATTTATAATAGCTAGAAGAAGAAAAAATATTGAATTTATGAGAGAGTATGGTTTGAATCATGATGATGTAAAAAATATTGTAAGGAAACTTAATGTTGATGATTGTTTTGCAGGACCAGAAGAAGATAGAAATTCAATGTATGATGGATGGGTATTTAAGTTTAAGCCAATGTTTGAAGATGTTCAGTTGTACATAAAGATAAGAATAGAGAATGTTGAAAAGTCAGTTTGTTTGTCAGTACATGAATTTGGAAAGTATGATGGGGTGAGTTAAAATGAAAGTATATTGTCCATATTGTAAAAAAGAAGTAGAGTATAGAATTGAGAAAAGGGATATTAAAGAATTTAAAGGAATAGAAGTAAATACTTTTGAAAATGTAGCTATATGTAATGAATGTAATGAAGACTTATATGTTAATGAAATAGAAAATGAGAATAATGAAAGAATTTTTAAGATTTATAGAAAGATAGCTAATATTATAACTCCACAAGATATAGTAAATTTAAGAAATAAGTATGATATTTCGCAAAGAGAATTGACTGCAATTTTAGGTTTTGGAAAAATGACTATTAATAGATATGAAAGAGGCGGATTGCCTTCAAAATCTCAAAGTGATTATATAAGATTGTTAATAGATAATGAAATTGAATTTGTGAATAGAGTGAAGGCTGCGTATGAGAAAAATGAGATTTCTGAAAAGACGTATAAGAAAATTGTTTCTAATGATGTTGAGAAAGCTATTAGTAAAAAAGAGGTTCAAGATAATATTAGAAAATATTTGAATGTTGAATTAAATAGAGATCCGGATATTTATAATGGGTATAAATCATTAGATTTGGATAAGATTGAGAATATTATTTCTTATATAGCAAGTAAAGTTAAGAATTTAACAATAACTAGTTTAAATAAATATTTATGGTATATTGATATGTTGTCTTTTAATCAAAGAAGTGTTGCTATTACTGGATTAACATATCAAAATCAAAAGTTTGGACCTACTATAATTAATAAAAGGTATGACGAGATTTCATTACTTGATGATAAGTATCAAAGAGAGGATTTTGAAACTATTAATGGTAATGTTACTGAGATTATGAGTAAGGACAATTTTGATTTGAATAAAATATCTGATAGTGAAAAGAAGATTATTGATAGTGTAATAAAATTATTGAAGAATAAAAAAGTGACTGAGATTTCTGAAATCTCTCATAAAGAAGATGGATGGAGAAAGACGGAGAGATTGGAGCAAATATCTTTTGAGTATGCTATGAATTTAAAATTAATTAAATAAGTGGGAAGCAAAATATTTTGGTTTAGTCCAGAGTATTTTGCTTTTGTTTTAGAGAAGGTGATTATTGTATGTTCTGTTTTTGTATTTGCTGTATTATTTATATTAAGTAAAATAAAAGATGCTATATTTTTTTAATAATCAGTATTATGAGAAGGGATGATTAGGAATGAAGGTTTTGACGATTAAGCAGCCATGGGCTACTTTGATTATGCAAGGAGATAAGAGATTTGAATTTAGAAGTTGGCAAACAAAGTATAGAGGTGATTTATTGATTCATGCTGGAAAAGGTATTGATAAGGAAGCTATGAAGAGATTAGCTAAGTACTTGCCAGCTGAGATTCCTTTTGGAAAGATCTTAGGAAAGGTTACTTTGGTTGATTGTGTTAAGATGTGTCCTGAGTTTAAAGAGATGCTTTTAAAGGAAAATCCAGATATTTATACAAAGAGCTCTTTTCAAGAAAATTACGGTTGGCAGGTTGAGAATGTGAAGGTTTTTAATGAACCGATTGACGTAAAAGGACATTTGAGTTTGTGGGAGTATGAGGTGGACGATAAAATGCTATAAAATATGACATTTAAAGTAATAGAGGCATCAGTATATTAAGATTTAACTATATTTTAACTTCCTACTAGATTATAAATCTAGTAGGAAGTTTTTTATGTGAAACAAAGATTTTGGAGGTCTTTTCTAAAATAATAATTGCTATTCTATAATTTTTGATATAATATAAATCTACAAAAACGAGAGACAGCTAGAAATTTAATTATAAAGGAGATTGCACATGGGTGAGAAGAAAATTCTAGAATGCCATGATTTGCACAAAAAGTTTGGAAAAAAAGAAATCTTAAAAGGAGTATCACTAGAAGCGGAAGCAGGAGATATTTTAGGATTCATTGGACCAAATGGAGCTGGTAAAACAACAACAATAAAACTTATTTTAGGTTTGCAAAGTATTACCAGTGGAACTGTAAAAATCAATGGCTATGATGTTGAAAAAGATTTTACAAAAGCAATTAAAGGTGTTGGTACAATCGTTGAAAATCCTGATTTGTATATGTATATGTCAGGATATGATAACTTAAAGATGATTGCTAATTTATATGATGGAATTACTAAAGAACGAATTGATGAGGTAATTAAGCTTGTTGGTTTAGAGAATAGAATTCATGATCGTGTTTCAAAATATTCTTTAGGAATGAGACAAAGACTTGGTGTTGCACAGGCTATTTTGCATAAGCCTAATTTACTTGTTCTTGACGAACCTACTAATGGACTTGATCCAGAGGGAATTAAACAGGTTAAAGATTTACTTGTTATGCTTGCTAAAAAAGAAAAGATGGCTATTTTGATTTCTAGCCATAATTTGCTTGAACTTGAAAGTTTTTGTACTAAAGTTACTATTATAAAAAATGGTGAAGTTGTTGAAACTTCAACTATGGAAGAGGCTAAAAAGGTTGATGCTATAAGTGTTTATCATTTTACTGTTGATGATGCTGATAAGATGATAGAAATAATGACTGGTGAAAATAGTGCTAATAAAGAAATGAATTTTACAGCTGATAAGATGGAGAAAATTGATTCTGAGAATGTTAAGATTTCTGTTGATAGAAGTGGCGTTCCAGCGATAGTTGAAAACTTAGTTCATGATGGAGTAAAGGTTTATGGCGTTTATTCTGAAGAGGTTAGCTTGGAGGATGCATTCTTGAAAAAGACAGGAGGGAATGTAATTGAATAGGTTAGTTAAAAATGAGTTGAAAAAGATTTTTAGTAAAAAGGCTATGTATGTACTTTTGATTGTTACGATTGTATTTATGGGTGTAATTAATTTCTTAAATTTTAAATTTAAATCAGATGATAATGAGTATATAGTGGGTCAAGCAGAGGCATATGAAGCAGAATTAAATAGTTCTGTTGATTTGGATCCTGAATATAAAAAAGATGCTGAGAATTATTTAGAGGCGTATAAATTGATGCAACATTATGGTTTGGATAGTTGGCAGACTTATATTATTCAGAATCGAGTAGTAGGTTTGATTTCAAGTATGAGAGAAGATGGACTTGCTGAATTTTATGATGAGTATAAAAAAGAGTATGATGATTTAATTGCTCGTTTTGATAATGGCGATTGGAGAAGTTTTGTTCAAGAGGAGCTTGATGATGTTAATGATCAGCTTGAAATGGATGCTGATGATTGGAATGTTAAGGATGCTAAGCAGGTTCTTGAATGGAGATTGGAATATGATATTCCTTATGGAAATTCACCTCTTAATACGTATTTAACATCATGGCATAGTGCTAGACAAAATGTTAGGGATTTTGAGGCAAGAAAGGATGCTTCATATCAGGATAAAGTTTCTAATGATGATGAAAAGGCGACTATAGCTATTTGTGAATATGCGATCAAGAATCGTTGTGATTATAATTTAGGTGTTGAAGGAGATTATTTTATAAAAAATGGTGTAGTTGATGATGCTAAAATTAGTTTGTTAAAGGCTGTTGATCAGTATTCGCTTTTTATTCTTATTGCTATTGCAATTATTGCTGGTACTATTGTTAGTGAGGAGTTTAATAAGGGAACAATTAAGTTGTTGCTTGTTAGACCTTATTCTAGAGTTAAAATTTTGTTAGCTAAGTTTGTTGCTAGTTTGATTATTATGTTTGCTGCAATTCTTACTGTGGTTTTAGCTCAAACAATTATTGGTGGTGTTTTATATGGCTTTGGAATTTATACTACAAAATGTGTTGTTTATAATATTGCTGCTAATTCCTTGAGCGAGGTTAGCTTGTTTAAGTATTTGTGTATGATTATTGGTGCTAAATTGCCAATGTTTATTCTAATATTGACTTTATCATTTACTATTAGTACTGTTTTTACAAACGCACCTCTTGCTATTGCTATTCCTCTTGTTGGAATGACATTCGAGTCTTTAATTAATCAGTTGGCTTATATGTATGAGAAAGCAAGATTTTTGATGTATTTTGTTACTCCTAACTGGGATTTCACTCAATATGTGTTTGGAGGTTTGTCTCAGATGAAGGGTGTTACTTTACCGTTTTCAATTTGTATTTGTTTAGCGTACTTTATTGTGATGATGGCATTGAGTTTCTATTCTTTTAGAAAGAGAAATATTAAAAATGTTTAGAATTTGATTGTCTATTTGACATATTATAGATAATTTAGTATGAGTATGAATTGTGTTATAATAATATAGGTTGTATTTAATTATATTATAATTACTTTTGTATTAATAATGCTTGCATATAAAATAATAAAAGTTTTTCAATAGAGTAAGACTAGATATTAAAGGAGGGAATATATGAAAGAGTTTGAAGGTGTTGCTGCTGTTCAAGAAAATGCAAAGTGGGAGAATATTATTAAAAGAGAGGTGCCTTTGTATCAGAGAACTAATGATATTCGTTCACCTTTTGAACGTGATTATACAAGGATTATTCATAGTACTGCATATAGAAGGTTGAAGCATAAAACTCAGGTATTTTTCTCTCCTGAGAATGATCATATTTGTACTCGTAGTGAGCATGTGACTCATGTTGAGTCTATTAGTTATACTATTGCTCATCATCTGGGCTTGAATACCGAGCTTACAAGGGCTATTGCTACAGCTCATGATATTGGTCATAGTCCTTTTGGTCATCAGGGTGAAAAGATTTTAAGTAAAATTTCAGAGCGTGATGTTGGTGAGAAGTTTTGGCATGAGCGTAATGGAATGATTATGGTTGATAAGGTTGAACTTTTGGAGAATCCTGATGGTGATAAGTTTAATCTTGATTTGACTTATGGTGTTAGAGATGGAATTATTTCTCATTGTGGTGAGATTGATGAAAATAGGTTGAAACCAAGGGATGAGTTTATTGATTTGTATGATTATGCATATCCAAATGAATATGCTCCTTATACTTGGGAGGGCTGTGTTGTAAAGATTTCTGATAAGATTTCATATTTGGGTAGGGATATTATTGATGCAGTTACTCTTGGCATTTTGGATGAGAAACTTGAAGATTTGCATGAATTATTAAATGTTGATGGAAAGATTAATAATACTGTTATTATTAATGATTTTATTTATGATTTGTGTGTTAATTCAAGTGTTGAGAATGGTTTGTGCTTTTCAGAAAAGATGTTTAATAGGCTAAATGAGATTAAGAAATTTAATTATAAATATATTTATTTGTCTGATAAATTGAAGGTTTCAATGGATTATTTTGAGTTGATTTTGAATACGATTTATAATTTCTTGAAAGATTTACATTCAAATAGGGAGAGGGCAATGAGGATTTGTTCTGATCTTGTTTTGGATTTTGAAGATTGGATTTCTAATTATTGGAGTGATAAGAGAAGTCCAGAGAATAAGAATTCTGTGATTTTTAGTACAGATGATCCTAAGGAATGGAGTAGGGCGATTATTTATTATATTTCTGGAATGACTGATAATTATGCTATTGAGACATTTAATAGGATTATTAAGTTTTAGAGGTAAAACTATAGTGGATTTAGAAAGTAATTATTAACTTTTAGAAAAAAGGAGGACGATGCTGTGCATCGCCCTTAATTCATAATATCTGGATTATCTTCAACAATTTTGTCAATTATGTTTTGATTTGTTCTAAATGGGACAGCATATCCTTCTAATGATACAGCTTTGTCAAAAAGAGAAGGTGAGTCTTCATTTACATAGATTTTTGCTTTTCCTTTCCCGTTTTTAGCTTCTTGTATTAAGTTTGAAACAGGTGAGTTTCCGTCAAATGCCATTACTACTGAGTTCCTTCTTTCAAATATTTCGTAGTTAAAGCTTTTGTAAATTCCCATTTCATCGCTTTCTATTGATATACGTATTCCGTCAATGTTTTCTTTTTGCAAGTTGTCTGAATCTGATTCAGATATTGTCTTTGGAACAATTGCGTTTATTTCAAATTTTTTGTTTAATTTGTCGTTTAGTTCAACTATTTCTTTTTCATATCCTTGCATTTTGTGTCCAACTACGAAGTAGGCTTTGTCTGAATTTACTTTTGTTAATAGTTCTTTTAGTAATTCTTTTCCTTCTGGTGTTACTTCAGTGTTTCTGCCTTTTTTATTAAAACTTCCTCCTGCGATGATGATTGGAACTTTGTCTGTTGGTAGTTGTTTTACTTTTTGTCTGAAAATGCTTTCTGTTTCTAAGTTTGTGTTTATTCTCATTTCTGCTGTGTTTAGTTTGCCTTTTTCATGGTTTTCTTTTTCAAGTTCTGTTAGGGCTTCTGTGATTGTTCTACCGTTAAGGAATTCTTTGAATTTTTTTGATTTTGTTTCAAAGTATTTATTGCTTCTTGTGATTACTTCGTCTTCAACTTTTCTCATTTTTTCAAAGTCTTTGTCGTCAAGGTGAAGTAGGTTTTGTAATGCAAGTTGTTCATCGATTGTATCAATTCCATAGAATCCGCATCCATCAGTTCCTTGAACGCATTTTACATCTGCTTCTAGATATTTTTTTAGTGGGTGGATGTTAAGGTTTGTTAAGTTGTTTAGTCTTACATTTGAACCTAATTGGAATTCTAATATAATGTTGTTTTTCTTTAATTTTTTTAATAGTTGTTTTCCAAGTGGAGAAGATAGGTCTTCTGTGTATAGTCCATGTCCTAGTCTAACTTTTGGCATTGGTTGACCTGGATTTAGTGAGTCTTCAACGCATTGTATTGATTTTGATACATTGTCTCTAAGACTATCATTTTCTCCTGCATGTATTCTTATTGTGAAGTCTGGATCTACGTCATTAACGTAGTCTACTAATTCTTTTATTGCTGGTTTTAAATCTGTTACATCATTTATTTCTTCGCCTATGAAGTCGCTTCCAACTACATAAGGACTGTGGCTTATTGTTTTTAATACGTCTAAGTTTGAACGTAGGTAGTTACCAGATACGATTTGATCTTGGATTATTGTAAGTGGAATACGCCTTAAACCTACTAAAAATCTTAGTTTTACGCCTGTTTCTTTTTCTATGTAAGGTAGAATGTAGTGTAATTCTTCAATTAATTTTATTGCTGGTCCGTTTGCTTTTGCTAAATCAGTATCTGTTATTTCAACATATTCTATTTTTTGTTTTTGATATTCTCTTGCAATCCATAGTAATTTATCTTGACGTAGTGAAATGTTTTCAAGTACGTAGTTGTCTTGGTCTGCAAGCATTTTATTTAATATTCTTTTTATGTCTTGTTCTGGTATTTTGTCAATTTTGTTTTGATCTAATTTGATTTTTTGGTTTGTCTCTATGCCTTTGCAGAATACGTATCTGTAAATATATAGTTTTTCTAAATTAGTGAATACTGCTTGACCATCTTTTAATAATGCTAAGCTTATTCTAATTTTTGAAATGTTGTATGCAGCATTTTCAAGGTTGTTTAGTATGAAGTCTGCAAAGTTTATAAATGTGTTGTCATCTATTTTTCTGGTTAGGTATTTTCCTTGTAAATCTGAGTCTTTAAATTGTTCTGCGACAATTTCTCTTTGTTTTAAGATGGCTTCTTCTTGTTTTTTTGACATACGCAAATTTAATTTTTTGATGTAGTATAGGGGATAACGTAATTGATGTTTGATTCCTAATGCTATTAATACATCTGGTGATAGGTTTGCGTTCATATGTGTGTGTAGGTCTGTTTTAAATTTGTTCTTTTTTAATATATATGATTTTACAATTGTTTTTTGAATTGATAGATTATAATTTTTTGTTTGAGACATTAATGTTTTTGTAATGGCTGGAATTTTTGCTTTTAATTCAACGTCACCATTCTCATAGATTGTAGCAATTTTTATTCCACCTAATCTAAGAAAGTAAACGATTTCATTGTCTGCATTGATACAGGCTGGTAATGTTCCAGATATTATTTTCATGTTGTTTGAATCTAGTGTTGTTTCAACTTTACAAAGTTTAGCTAAGTTTGTTATTAAGTTTCCAGTTTTGTGATTTGGTGTTTCAATTATGTATGTTAGTTCGTCTTCATTTTTTCTGTATATACTGATTGATATGTCTTTTTCTTTGTCTAGGAAAAATTGATTTAATAATACTTTTTTCATTTAATTACCGTTCCTTTCTGTGTTTGTTTATATATTTAAATTGGAAAGCTGTCTTGTGATTGAAGATGTATTAAGCTTTCCATATTTTGATTAAGTTTTTTCTTATAAAAATTGGCAAGTATTCTATCTGCGTGAATATTGCCAATGTGGTTTGTATTAAAAACTAGTAATTATTATTGTACCATAATATGATATGCTTTTCAATATTATGTATACTATTTTTGATACTTTTTATTTAATTATTAGTGTTTTTTTGCGAAACTGTTAATTTTTTTATTGGATGTGTTTGTGTGTGAAGGCATATGAGGTTATATATATGAAAGATTATATATAATCAATGGGATGTATGGAAAATATCTATAGGTTAATATAAATAGATATAATTAGATATAATAAAACGAGCACTTTTTCTCCAAGTAGAGAATAGTGCTCGCGTGTGCGTTACAGCTTGTAGAGTGGTGCTAGTTCTGTCTTGAGGTCTTCAGGTAAGGAATCGAATTTCCCTCTGAGACGTCGCATGTAGTCCTGAGTAAAGAATGCAATGTCTTTTGCTGTAACGTTGTCGAGTTTCACGAAATTTGCGATTGCATAGTCACATGCATGCAAAAAGTCAATTGCACGAGAGCGTTCAGCCTCAGTACTAGCAGCATTTGTTAAGCTGGTGCTGTTGTTGCAGGTATAGTTGTAACCAATGAAGTTAATGCAAATTACGGAACGTGCCGATGCAATCAGAATGGGGATAAGAGCCACATCTTCATAGCAATGGAGTTCACTGCCTGCAATGGAGAACTTGTAGAAAATGTTCTTCTTGAATGCAAACAACCAGTAAACTGCATATTTTTTCCTTGGTTTAGACCACTGCTTGAGAGCGTCCATACCAGACATAACAGCATTTGCTTCGTCCAGATAGTTGTATCTCTGATGATCCTTGCGTTTCACATCATTAACTAAGTTCACCTGATATCTTACGATGTCAGGGTGATGGTTGTTAATGATGGTAGCCTCTAACGTTGCAAGTAAGTTTGGATTAATGGTGTCGTCAGAATCTACGAAAATCACATAATCACCTTCTGCTAAGTTTGTACCTCTTGTTCTTGAGATAGCTACACCTGCATTGCGAAAATGATATGCGTGAACACGTTGATCCTTTTTGACAAATTCATCCAAAATGGCTTTGCTTTTGTCGGTAGAACCATCATTGATGACTACAACTTCAAAGTCGTTGTAAGTCTGGGCTAAAATGCTGTTGAGACAACCCCGAAGAGTTTTCTCTGCGTTAAAACATGGAACAATAACACTAAAAAACAACATATCGTTGTACCTCCTTTTCCAAACGCGGCGGGCTTTTTAGCGAAGCCCTGGTTTGTAAGTTCCATGTCCACGATTATAATATGGAAGTTGATTAAAGTCAATTGAATATTGATAAAAATTGTGATATAAGTATTTTATTATTTTTAGAGTATTTTCTGAAAGGAAATTTAGTGTATGAAGTATAAAGATGTAATTGAAAAAATGTCTTTGGAAGAGAAGGCAAGTTTGTGTGTTGGTAATGATTATTGGCATAGCCTTGAACTTGAAAAGTATGGGATTCCTAAGATTACTATGTCAGATGGACCTCATGGGTTGAGGGTTCAAAAAACTAAGGCTGATAATCTTGGTATAAATGAAAGTGAGATTTCTACGTGTTTTCCTGCTTCTGCTAGTTTAGGTAATACTTGGAATAGAGAGTTGATTTATTTATTAGGAAAAACTTTGGGAAAAGAGGCTAGAAAAGAAGAGGTTAATATTGTTTTAGGTCCTGCTATTAATATAAAGAGAAGTCCTTTGTGTGGTAGAAATTTTGAGTATTTTTCTGAGGATTCTTATTTAACAGGAATTCTTGGCATGGAATATGTGAAGGGACTTCAAAGTGAAAATGTTGGAGCTTGTGTAAAACATTTTGCTGTTAATAATCAAGAGAATAGAAGAAGAACTATTGATGTGGTTATTGATGAAAGAGCTTTGAGAGAAGTGTATTTAAAGGCTTTTGAAATGATTATAAAAAATGATAAACCTTGGTCTATTATGAGTGCTTATAATAGGGTTAATGGCGAATATTGTAGTGAGAATCAACATTTATTGAATGATATTTTAAGAAAAGAATGGAATTTTGATGGGATTGTTATTTCTGATTGGGGTGCTGAAAATGATAGAGTTAAAGGATTGAAAGCTACTCATGAGTTGGAAATGCCTGGGGGAAGAGGTAATGGTGCCAAAGAAATTGTTGAGGCTGTTAAGAATGGAAAAATTTCTGAAACAGAGTTAAATGAAGCTGTTGATAGAATTATTGATGTTGCTAGAAAGGGAAGTAATCAGTTTGCATATGATGAAAAGTCAGGAGCATATTTAGAAATGAATAAAGCTGGTAAAGAAACTTCTTTTGAATATGATCAGAAGGTTCATCATGAGATTGCTGAGAAAATTGCTGAAGAGACAATTGTATTATTAAAAAACGATAATAATATTCTTCCTATAAAAAATAAGAAAATTGCTGTTATAGGTGATATGGCTAAAACTCCAAGATATCAAGGTGCAGGAAGTTCGACTATTAATCCATATAAGATTGAAAATGCTTATGATAACTTGGTTCAAAATGGAATTGATGTTGAATATGCTCAAGGATATGAAAGAATTGAGTCTGAAAATGATGAAGCTTTAAGAAGTGAAGCTGTTAAAGTTGCTAAGAATAATGACGTTGTACTTGTGTTTGCAGGTCTTACAGAGAATTATGAGTCTGAAGGTGTTGATAGAGAAACTTTAGATATGCCTGAAAATCAAAATAAATTAATTGATGAAATTTGTAATGTTAATGAAAATGTTATTGTTGTTTTGTCAAATGGTTCTCCTATATTGATGCCTTGGAAAGATAAAGTTAAAGGAATTTTGGCAGGATACATTGGTGGAGAAGCTGGTGGAAAGGCTGTTGTCGATTGCATTCTTGGTAATGTGAATCCAAATGGTAAATTGGCTGAAACTTATCCTAATAGATTAGAAGATACTTCATGTTTTAATAATTATCCTGGAAATGAAATAACTGTTGAATATAAAGAGTCTGTTTATGTGGGATACAAATATTATGACAAGGTTGGAAAAGATGTGTTATTTCCATTTGGATTTGGCTTGAGTTATACAGAGTTTGAATATTCTGATTTGAAAGTTAATATTGAGAATGAAAAGGTAGACATTAGATTTAAAATAAAAAATGTTGGAGATGTTGCTGGAAAAGAGATTGCTCAAATATATGTTAAGAAAGCCGATTCTACAGTATTTAGACCAGATAAAGAATTGAGAGATTTTGCTAAGGTTGATTTAAATCCAGGTGAAGAAAAAGATGTTCATATAGTTCTTGATAGAGCTTGTTTTGAATATTATGATATTGAAAATGATAGATGGCAAATTGAGGCTGGAGAATATGAGATTTTAGTTGGGAAATCAAGTAGAAATATTGTTTTGAATGACAAAGTAGTAATTAATTCAGATGATGTTTGTGTAAAGAAAGAATTTTGCGAAAAATATTATACTGGTGATGTTCAAAATATTACTGATGAAGAGTTTGAAAAATTGATTGGAAGAAAGTTGCCGGATAAGGTTTTGAAGATTGAAGATATTACGGCTGAAAACACTTTGGAACAGATTAAAAATACTGCGATTGGTAAAGTGATTTATGATAATCAGATGGAGAAAATGAATAGATTATTGAGAGAGCAAAATGTTAATAAGGCAACTAAGGTTATGATGGATTTACAAAAACCATTAAAGAAATTTTATGAGAAAAAGAGTAGTAAAATTACAAAAGAAATGGTTGATGAATTGATTGCAATGGCTAAGAAAGGTGAGTTTTCAGAGAATAATGAATTTGTGAAAGAATATTTAAAGTAGTAAAAAGTTGGAATGAAAGGATTTGAAGATGATAAAAGCAGTTTTTATTGATATAGATGAAACACTAACAAATAGTCAAAGAGAGGTTACTGAAAAGACAAAATTAGAAATAAAAAAATGTGTGGAAAATGGTGTAAAAATAATTTTGACTTCTGGGAGATCTCGTAGAGAGGCTATGGATTTTCAAGAACAGATTGGAACAAGTCCATATATAGTTTCTTCAAATGGCGCTTCTGCCTATGATGCAGAAAATGAAGTTGAAATTTATAATGAGAGAATTGATCCTCAAATGGTGCTTCAATTAATAAAACATTCAAGAGAGAATGGATATAGAATAAAATTGAATTATAAGGATCTTTTAGTTATGAATGAAGCTGCTTATCCAGATGAAAAGGACAAGGAAGTTTCTTATGAAGAATTAGAAAAGGTTGCAGTAGAGAAGCAAGTTGTTCAGTGCGTTATTACAAGTACTGATTTTGAGAAAATGAAGGTTTTTAGAGATTATATAAAAAATGAATGTGTAGGAATAGCTGTTGCAAATGAGTCTAAACGTTTTAAAAATCCTGATTTGAAGCCAAGTAGAAATTATTATTGCGATGTTGCGTCTAGTAAGGTTTCTAAAGGAAATGCTGTTAAAGCTGTTTGTGAATATTTTGAAATTAAACCTGAAGAAATAGTTACAATAGGTGATGGAGAAAATGATTTGTCAATGTTTGAATTAACTCCAAATTCTGTTGCTATGGGAAATTCATTGCCTGAAATAAAAGAAAAAGCTAATTATGTTACGTCTTCAAATGATGAAAATGGGGTAGCTAAGGTGCTAGGTTGTATAATTAAAGTTAATGAAAAAGAGATGCCAATTTGAAATTGACATCTCTTTTTGTTGGTTAAAAGACTACGAACCAACTGTTTACACTCATAAAAACAAAGATTTCATTGCTCCATAACATCCAGCATAGGAAGAATAGCTTGTCTTAGTGATTTTAAGATTGTCCAGAAACTTAGGATAGGCATGTTCTTGCACAAAGCTTTCAGCTTGTGGAAGAAGATCAGGAAATTCAAAGCCACCGCCAGACAGATATAACACATCTGGATTAAAACTATGAATTAATGATACTAATGCTATTCCAAGTTCTTGAGATGCTTCTGAAATGATAGCTTGATATTGCTCTTTATCAGTTTCAGTCATTCTTTTTAAAATCTTAGATCCTGAGCACAATCTACCTATTTTGGTAATATTTCTGTTCATGTCAAATGTTGGGTTGCCGTAGATTTCACCAGCTAAACCAACTGAGCCTGTGAAGAGCTTGCCGTTGATGGCAATTCCAGCACCAATACCAGTTCCACTAGTTACGCTTATGAGTACCTTAGAATTTGGATATTCAAGTGTGCCTGCTAAACATGCTGCATTGGAATCGTTGATGAGTTTAACTTTTGGACACATTAGATGTGCAAAATCTTTTACGCTTAGATTTTCCAAACATTTTAATGTGGTGTGGCATACGTTTTGACTGTCATATGTGCAACCAGAAAACGCAATTCCTATTCCATATAAATCGTGTTTGATTGAGCGGTAGAATTCTGAAATTTGATTTATCAAATATTCTTTGCTGCAATCATTTCCTGATGGAATGATATGTGTTATTACTTGGTTATTTACAATGGCAGCCATTTTGATGTTGGTACATCCTACATCAATGCCACAGAGATTATTCAGTTGCCGAATCCCTTTCATATGTCATTACCTCCTTTGGTGTGAGTGTATTGCCTATTATAACACGATTTGAGGTGAATTACAAATGAATTTTAAATACTTGATTGTTTACATAAAAGATAGTATAATGTTGATGTAAGCGTATTTTGCTTATTACAAGTTAACGATTCTTACATTAAGAAAGGAGCTTTTATGAATTTTATGAAAAGACGAATTCGGACATATGTAAAGGATATTCTTGACATTGTGTCAATCCAGTCTTTTACAGGCGATACGGAAGGTATCGAAAAATGCCAGGAGTATGTGGCTGGTCTTGCTACAAGCCTTGGCTTTGAAGTAACAAAACATGGTGAAGGTCAGGTTTTGGTTATTCAGCCTAAGGTTACTTGCAGAGTGCCTGAACTTGGTATTGTGTGCCATTTGGATACAGTTCCATTTGACAAAAGTGAATGGAAACATAATCCACTTGGTGAAGTTTCAGAAGGTAGAATCTATGGCAGAGGTGTTTTGGACGATAAGGCGTCTATTATTGTGGCGTTGAATGTGTTCAAAGAACTTGAAAGTGAGATTAAACCTTCGTGGCAGCTCATTGTTGGTTCAGCAGAGGAGGCATCGCCGTGGAGCGATATGAAAGCATTTTTGAATGAAAATCCGGTTTTACCAAAATTCATGGTGACAATTGATGGAGATGGAATTCAGAATGGTTGCAGAGGTTACTCTGATGTTGAACTGAAATTTCACAGACACACAGGAGGAGATATTTTCTTGGAAGATCTGTGGGTGCATAATGGAGTCAATAACATGGTTCCTAATAGAGCATTTGCACAGATTGATGGTAGCTCGCTTGAAGCCAATGGCAAGGCGTGTCATTCTTCGATTCCAGAAGAAGGCGATAATGCTTTGATTAAGTTGGTTAAAAGAGTGGCAGAGTGTGAAGATGCTCGGAAAGAGTATTTGGAATTCTTTGAATTCATGGAGGTGTTTAACGAAAAGAATTGTGCTGAGACACTTGGTTTAGCACAGGGGAGCAGTATTACTCCTACAAATTGTAGTTTGGAAAATGGCGTGATTCGGTTGACTTTAAATTGTCGATTTGGAATTGGTACAGAGAAACAGATGATTGAAGAAATGCTCACTGGGATTGCAGAAAAATATAAATGTGGTTTCAGTTATTCGGAGATTATTTTGCCATCGTATGTTCCAGAAGATTCAAAAGAAATGCAGATGATGTGTGATGCATATGAACAGGTTATGGGCAAGAAGGTTGTTCCTGTGATTGCCCGTGGAACTGGTTATAATGCAGCATTACCAAATTGTGCAATTTTTGGACCTCGGTTTATTCCTGAGGATGATGAACCTGATACATGCCATGCAGCCAACGAAAATCGAAGCATTGAAGATTTGGAAAAATTCCAGAAAATGCTTGAGATTTTTGTTAGCAAAATGCTTTCAGACTAAAAACGGAAGAGGGTACACCAATAGGTGTGCCCTCTTTTGCTATGATTTAGCTGCTTAGAAAAACAGGCTATCATAGTCTGGACGGTTTTCCAGTTCAAGAATATCATTAATCTGTGATTCTGTGTATCCCTGTTCCTTTAACCATTCTCTCCGTTTCTGTTCGTTTGTAGTCATTTCGAACTCCTCCTAATGTAAAAAAACATGTTGCGCCATATGGCTTGCTACAACTAAATTATAGCATGATTAGCAAAAAAAATCAATTTTATAGTACGTTTGTGAAAATTTAATGTTATAATTGTAAAGTAAATTCAAAGGAGAAAAAATATGATTCGTTTATTTGATATTAAAAGAAAAGTAAAACAGTTGAAAAATACAGATAAAGAGTTATTTGAGAGTTATAAATTAATTTCAACTAAAGATAAGAATGAAATTTTAAAAGAGTATAATACTACTGATGATAGTGGATTAAATTCAAAACAGGTTGAAGAATTATTAGAAAAGAATGGTCAAAATGTTGTTGTTAAGAGGGAAAATAAAGGTCCACTAAGTTTTTTGGTTAAATCTTTTAATGATAAATTTATATATATTTTAATTGTACTTGCAATAATTGATTTTGTATTAGCAGATAAATTAGGAGCGTTTATAATTATTGGTATTGCTATTGTTAGTGCATTAATAAAGTTTGTTCAAGAATATTCAACGTATAAATTTAATAAGAAATTAGAACAAAATATTTTTACTACTACAACGGTATTGAGAAATAAAAAGGCTAAAGAGATTAGAATTGAAAATGTTGTTATTGGAGATATTATTGAATTGAATGCTGGGGCAATAATACCAGCAGATGTAAGGATAATTG
>OIYR01000218.1_pt1 | contig 33463 bp, 31 predicted proteins | sample 1588221 | NCBI WGS metagenome assembly OIYR01 (sample SAMN03283292) | human gut metagenome | biome: human-associated habitat; material: feces | host: Homo sapiens | place: Peru | collected 2012
ATGAATGGATGCTTCATAAATTCCCTTAACGATGCATGTCAGACTGCCAATTGTAGCATCATATAGATTTTCCTTTGTGAGCTTGCTTACAGGCGGCAAAATGCCAAAGGCATCAGCGGTGAGAAAGATGATATTACTCGGATGCCCAGCTTGCAAGCTTTTTTCGTGGTTTTTGATATGCTCGATGGGGTAAGAAACGCGGGTGTTTTCAGTCTTGCGCGCATCAGCATAATCCACACTTTTATCCGCGCGCAAAACGACATTTTCCAAAAGGGCGTTTCGTTTTATCGCTGCGTAAATTTCAGGCTCACTGCTTGGGTCTAAATTTATGCACTTTGCGTAGCAACCGCCCTCAAAGTTAAACACGCCCTCATCGTCCCAGCCGTGCTCATCATCGCCGATGAGCTTGCGTTTTTCATCGGTTGAAAGCGTGGTTTTGCCTGTGCCGCTTAACCCAAAGAAAAGCGCGACATCGCCCTTTTCGCCGACATTTGCCGAGCAGTGCATAGGAAATTTGCCCTCCAAAGGCAACCAATAGTTCATCATCGAAAAAATGCCCTTTTTCATCTCGCCGCCATACCAAGTGCCGCCTATCACGCCTATGTTTTTTTCGACATTAAAGATGACAAAAACTTCTGAGTTTAGCCCGTCTTTTTTGTAGTCCTCATTCACGCATTTGCAAGCATTATACACCACAAATTCAGGCTCAAAGCTCGCTAGCTCACTTTGCTGTGGGCGGATAAACATATTTTTGACAAAATGCGCTTGCCAAGCCACTTGCGTTACGAAACGCACGGCTTTGCGGCTCTTTAAAGACGCCCCACAATACGCATCTTGCACATAAATGTCGCTGTTTGAAAGCTGTTTTTTAGCCTTTGCAAGCAGTTTGTCAAAAAGCTCTTCGCTGATAGGGTGATTTATCTTGCCCCAAGCGATGAACTTTTGAGATGGTTCTTGCTTTACAAAGTATTTGTCCTTAGGGCTTCGCCCCGTAAAAATGCCCGTATCTACGCAAAAAGTGCCGTTATTTGACACTTCGCCCTCTTTGTTTGCCACTTCGTGCTTGAAAAGCTCTTCATAGCTAATGTTGTGAAATACCTGTTTTACGCCTGTTAAGCCGAGTTTTTCTAAATCTTTCATCGCAAATCCTTACTTATAAAGGGCTAAATTCTGCCCCTCACTCACAGTGTCAGCCGTTTGCACGCAAATTTCGCTGATAGTGCCGTCTTTTGGCGCGCTCACTTCGATTTCCATTTTCATCGCCTCTAACACGAAAACCACTTGTCCAGCCTTGACGGTGTCGCCTTTTGCGATGAGTGTTTTAAAGACATTGCCCGAAATGCTAGCCTTTATGCTATCCGCGTTTTCATCGCTTGCTGAATTTGTAGCGTTTTGCGCTGTGTCGTTTGAATTTGCAGGCTGCACCTTGCTTACGCTTTTTATATTTACACTTTTGTCAAAGCCTGCTTGCACTTCTATGTGGTATTTGTTGCCATTTACAGAAACTGTGAATTTGCTCTCATCGGCGTTTATGGCTTTTGGCATTTGTGAGATTTTACGCACAGCGACTTTTGCCTGCCCTTTCAAAAAGGCAATGCCCTTTTCTTTGCACGCTGCGGCGATGAAAATGTTTTCCTCGCTCGTTTCTATGCCCTCTTTTTCAAGCAGTTTTCGCGTAAATTCAAGGGATTTTGTCTCGTCCTTGTCGGCTATGTCTATGGCTTTTTCTTTTGTGGGTTTGAGCTTTAACTGCTCGCTTGCAAGTTTGACGACTTCTTTATCTGGCGTGGCTGGGGTTTTGCCAAAATAGCCCAAAACCATTCTGCCATAGCCATCGGCGATTTTTTTCCACTTGCCAAACATTACATTGTTAAAGGCTTGTTGGAAGTAAAATTGACTTACAGGCGTTACGCTCGTGCCAAAGCCACCTTTTTCTACGACTTCACGCATAGCTTTGATAACTTCTGGGAATTTATCTAAAATGTTGTTATCTCTCATCATTTGGGTGTTTGCGGTGAGTGCGCCGCCGGGCATAGGCGAAAAAGGTATGAGTGGGCTTACCATAGTGGCTTCTGGGGGCAAGAAATAGTCTTTCAAGCAGTCTTTAAGCACCTCTTCATAGACAAGAATTTTTTCCTCATCAAGCCCGCCTAAATCATAGTTTTTGCCCTTTACGGCGTGGAGCATTGTGAGTATGTCAGGCTGGCTCGTGCCACCGCTTACGGGGCTTGCGGCTAAGTCTATGCCATCAGCCCCTGCTTCAAGGGCTGCTAAATAGCAAGCCACGCTCACGCCAGCCGTTTCGTGCGTATGTAGGCGAATGTGCGTGTTTTGGGGCAGATTTTTACGCGCCATTTTTATGGTGTCATAGATTTTTTGCGGGTTTGAAGTGCCGCTAGCGTCCTTAAAACACACGCTATCAAAGGGAATTTCAGCCTTTAAAATCTCTTTTAAGCTCTTTTCGTAAAAGGCGACATCGTGTGCACCGACACAACGCGGCGGTAAGTCCATTAGAGTAACTACTACTTCGTGCTTTAAGCCGTGTTTGGCTATGCACTCGCCGCTGAATTTAAGGTTTTCAGCGTCATTGAGCGCGTCAAAGTTGCGTATGGTAGTCGTGCCGTGCTTTTTGAAAAGTTTAGCGTGCAAGTCAATCAGCTCCCTGCTACCTGTGTCAAGGGTAACGGTATTTACTCCCCTTGCAAGTGTCTGTAAATTCGCCTCTTTGCCGACAATGGCTCTAAATTTATCCATCATCACAAAGGCATCTTCGTTAAGGTAGAAATAAAGGCTTTGAAATCTCGCCCCTCCGCCAAACTCAAAGTGCGTTATGCCAGCTTCTTTTGCCGCCTCCACAGCGGGAAAAAAGTCCTCCATAAGCACCCTAGCACCATAAACAGACTGAAAGCCGTCCCTAAAACTCGTATCCATAATGTCGATGAATTTTTTTGTCATAGTCGCCCTTTAAAAAAGTTTTGGTTATTATACCCAAAGTTTTCATTTAATCTCTTTATAATTTAAAAATTCTACAAAGTCTTGCGACAAAAATTTTACCGACAAAAAAACTCTTAAAAAACCTGATACACCGCTACGGCGAGTATGAGCAAGGGGCAGATGAAACGCAAGCTAAACAGCCACACTTTGAAGGCTTTTTTGCTCATAAAGCGCGAAAAGAGCTTGTATAGGCGTTTAGTATCCACGAAAAAGCCCACGAAAATGGCGCTCACAAAGACGCCCAAAGGCAAGATGATATTTGAAGCGAAAAAATCAAGCAGTTCAAAAAAGCTCTTACCGCCGAAATTTAAGCCTTGCGCGAAATTTGCGTTTAAGGACAAAAGGCACAAAACGCCCAAAAACAGCACGAAAACCCCGATGAAACAAAGGGCTTTTAGCCGCGAAAAGCCGTGCCGCGTGGTGAGATAAAACACAAGCGGTTCTATCATCGACACCGCACTTGTAATGCCCGCGAAAAAAAGCGCGAGAAAAAAATAAAAAGCCAAAAAATTCCCAAGTCCGCCAAAGTTCGCAAAAAGGCTCATCAGCGAGACGAAAACAAGCCCCGCACCTTGTGTTTGTGGGTCGGCGTCAAATTCAAAGATAAAGGTAAGCACGATTAAGGACATCATCAGCGAAATCACTATGTTGATAAGCACGATAAAAAGGGTGCTTTGGACGAAATTTGTGCGTGAATTTAGCGATGCGGCGTAGGTTACGATACAGCCAACCCCAAGACAAAGCGTAAAAAGCGAAAGTCCGAGCGCTTCAAGCACGGATTTGAGCGTAAATTTAGCGAAATTCGGTTCAAAAAGATAAGCAAACGCCGATGAAAAGCCCTTTTCAAAACTCATACAAAAGCCAAGCAGCAGCACGAGCATTATAAAAAGTGTCGGCATTATGATGAGATTGAGCCGTTCAATGCCCTTGATAAGCCCCTTTGAAACGACAAAAAGCGTGAGAAAAAAGCTCGCCAAATAAAAGCCAAGCGAAAGCGCAAATTCTTCGCTCACAAGCGCGGTAAAGCTCTCGCCAGCACTTTGTATGCTTTGGGGCAAGGCAAACAGGCTAAACACCATATATTTAAGCACCCAACCCATTATCATCAGGTAAAATGACAGCACAAAAACCCCGCCAAGCATAAAAACACCAGCGTTTTTCCACTGCTTTTTGTGCGAAAGGGCTAAATTCTCATAAGCACTCGCCAAATCCGCACGGCTCAAACGCCCAAGCGCGATTTCAGCGAAAAACACGCTCAGCCCGATAGTAAGCGTAAAGGCAAGATAGAACAACACAAAGGCAAAACCGCCATTTTGCGCCGTGAGCGTGGGGAATTTCCACGCATTGCCAAGCCCCACAGCCCCGCCCGCCACGGCTAGGATAAAACCGATTTTAGAAAAATGCACTCTCATCTTTGCTCACTTTGTGTGTGTTTTGTGTTTTGCGTGTCTTGTGTGCTTTTTGCGTATCTGTGGCTTTGTGCGTTACAAACGCCGTTTATCGCTATGAAATTTAGCCCAAATACCATTTTACCGCCCTACTTTCTTTAAAATCCTACCAAAAAGCTGAATTTTAAGCCATTTTGAGACAAAAATTTGCGCAAAAAGCTAAAATTCAAACACAAAAAGCTAAATTTTAAATGCAAAACTCACACTCCAAAAATCGCCAAAAATCTAGCCAAAATTTGCGGAAAAAGCTGATTCAAAGCCACTAAAACGATGGCAAAGGGAGCGATGAAACGCAAGAAAAAATACCAAATTTCAAACCAAATTCCGCTCATATAAGGCGCAAAAAGGATTTGCAAAGCCTGTTTTTTCAGCACAAAGCCCACGAAAATCGCCGCGCAAATGCCACTGATAGGCATTATGATATTTGATGAAAGATAATCAAGGCAGTCAAAAAAGCTCTTGCCAAAGAGTGTCAAAGCCCCGCTAGTCGCGCTGATGAAAGAAAGCACGCACAAAGTGCCAAGCGCAAAAACCACCAAACCTATGTAAAAAAGGGCTTTGCGGCGGCTAAATTCAAAGGTGTTGATAAGATAAAATGTAAAAGGCTCTATCATCGACACCGCACTCGTAATGCCCGCGAAAAAAAGCGACAAGAAAAACACGGCGGCAAGGACATTGCCGACAACGCCAAGCTTTGCAAACAAAGTCATCAAAGACACAAAAATCAGCCCCGGTCCTTGCTGTGTCGGGTCTGCACCAAATTCAAAGATAAAGGTAAAAACGATAAGCCCCATCATCAGCCCGATGAGTATGTTTATGATGATGATATAAATCGTGCTAGCGATGAAATTTGTGCGCTCAGGCAAGCTTGCCGAGTAAGTGATAATCGTCCCAACGCCCAAAGACAGGCTAAAAAACGCAAGCCCAAGTGCGGAAAGTATAGAGTCAAGGCTAAGTGCGCTGAAATTTGGCACAAACAAAAAGCGCACAGCGTCAAAAAAGCCGTCCATAAACGCCGCATAGCCTAGCATAAGGCACAGCAGCACAAAAAGCGTGGGCATCATATAGACATTTAGGCGTTCTATGCCGCTTTTTATGCCCTTATTCACTACCCAAAAGACAAAGAAAAAGACAAAGGCAAAGCAAAGCATTTGCACAAGGACTTCTTGCGTAAGCAAATGCTCGAAAGCCTGCTTGCTTTGGGCTATGTCAGCGGGCAGCTCGCCAAAAGAGACGACAAAATAGCGCACTATCCAGCCGATAACCACGCTATAAAAGCTCACAATGATAATCGCACCTATCATCGCCCAGCCAGCCAAGCTCCAAGCGCGCTTGTGCGTAGGCGCAAGGCTTTTGTAGGCATTGACAGGGTCTTTTTCGCTCAGCTTGCCGATAGAAAGCTCAGCCAAAAAGATGACAAAGCCCACGCCCAAAGTCAGCAGCAAATAAATCAGCACAAAAGCCGAGCCGCCATTTTGTCCCACAAGCGTGGGAAATTTCCACGCATTACCAAGCCCCACAGCCGACCCAGCCACAGCCAGCACGAAACCGATTTTAGAAAATTTTGAATTCAAATTTAGCCCTTTTTAGTGTTTTTTGGTTTTTTTAGTTTTTTCTTAATGCCTTATTTTTAGCTTTTAGCTATTTTAGCCTTTTTTTCAGCCTACTTTCGCAAGGCTTTGTTTTTGCACTACCCTGCTCGGCGGACAAACTCAAATCTAAATTTAAGCTAAAAATTCTTAAAAATTTAATTAAAAAGGCAAAATTTGCGTAAATTTTAAAGCAAGGTGTGAAAAATCGTCCATCAAAGGCAAACCTTATGATGAACGAGCAAATTTAAGGCGCATTTGCTTGCGATGACCTAAACAAGTGCATTGAGCTTAAAAATTGCCAAAAGAGTTTGGATACTTTCGCGCACGATTTAAAATTCAAACACAAATTTACCAAGCAAATTCGCTTGTCAATTCGCATCTTGCGCGTTTTGGCATTCTTTAAATTCCTTTTCTCCGCCAAGTGCTTTGATGTAATCAGACTCTATCGACCTTTGCACCTGCTCTTCGTTTATCTCGCCTTTAAGCAACTTTTCGCCAAGCTCTAATGTCTTTTGCGCGAGCTGTTCATCGATGGGTCTGAGCTTTGCTTCGCATTCTGCGAGCTTTGCTAAGCGTTTGTCGGGGTTCTTTTGATAATACTCAACACTTTTTGGCTCTGATGAGCAAGCAGCCAGCATTAAGCCTACCGCGCACAACAAATTCGCCTTAAACAATGCTTTCATCGTTTATCCTTAAAATAAATTTCTTAAATTCAAGCCGCATTTTGCGCTTTGATTTAAGATAAAATCTTAACAAATCAGCGCAAACAAACGCAAATTCACGCAAATTCAGCGATTTTTTGGGCGAATTTTACCTTATCATTAGCCTTAATGTCAAATTTCACAAAGCCCTTTTGCGCGATGATGACGACGGTTGAGCCAAGCTCGAAATTCCCAAGCTCTTCGCCCTTTTTAAAGCTTAAATTTTCATAGCTATGCGTGAAATTTTGGGCGTTTTGGGCGTTTGTTTGTATGCGCTCATCGAAAACAAAGCGCATTTTGCCGACATTTTGCGCCCCCACAAAGACAAGCCAAAACAAAAGCCCCTTACTTTCGCACTTTAAAGCCACTCGTTCGTTGCGCGTGTAAAGATTTGCCACTTTTTGCAAGCATTTTGCACTCACGCTAAAAAGCTCGCCACGCGTGTAAGTCGCGCTCAACACTCTCATATCGCAAGGCGCGTGGTAGCGGTGATAGTCCCTTGGCGAAAGGTATAAATTCGCGTATTCACAGCCCTTTGCTAGCTCATCTCTTTCGCAAGCACCGCTTAAAAGCTCGTTTATGCTGTATGTGTAACCCTTTATAGAAAAGGCAAGCTGCTCGCTGTCTGCTTTAAACGCCTTGCCGCACTCAAAAACACGCGCATCGCAGGGGCTTACAAAGCCATCATCAAGCGCCCTAGCCTTTTCAAGCGCCCTTGTAAAGAGTGCGTTTAGGCTTTCATACTCGCTAGTGTCCTTAAATTCGCTCATATCGATGTCAAAATGCTTCACATAAGCTGAATTTACCTTATTTTGTAGCCATTTTGGTAGTTTTAGCCCAGCTAAAAGCCCAAAAATCCTTGAAATTTCGTTGCTAAAAATCATCTACTCTCCCTTTAAATCCATACAAACAATCTCACTTGGGGCTAAAAAGCGCATCGCAGGTCCCCAAAAGCCCGCACCACTGCTAACATAGAGTTTGTTTTTGCTTTCAAGCTCGTAAAGTCCATACAAAAAGCCTTGTTGCAAAATCACAAGAGCGCCGAAAGGAAACACCTGTCCAGCGTGCGTGTGTCCGCTCAGCACCAAGTCAAAGTCGCTTGTGTCGTATAAATTCACGCTTTTTGGCTGATGAGCAAGCAAAATGCTAGGTGCGCTTTTGTTTAACCTTGCTTTTGCGGCGTTTATGTCGGGCTTTGCGCCAAGTCTGTCAAAACGCAAGCCCGCTAAATCCGCAAGTCCTGCTATGTTTAAAAAGCCTAAATTTATGCTTTCGTTGATGAGAATTTTAAGCTTTGTCTGCCTTAAAAGCCCCAAAACTCCGTCAAGTCCGCGGTAATACTCGTGATTTCCTAGCGCGTAAAACACGCCATATTTGCTTTTGATTTCGTCCAAAAGATGAATGTAAGTGATTTCAGCGGGATTTGTGTCGATTAAATCGCCTACGATGACGACTATATCAGCATTTAGCGAGTTTATACGCTCGATGAGTCCTTGCAAAAACTTTTCGTGCAAATTTTTACCCAAATGCACATCGCTAATCATCACAAGGCGGATGTTTTGGCTTAAATTTTCAAGTTTAAGGCTCAAATTTTTAACCTTTGGGACATTCATAGCGTTGCCCCAGCCCTTTAAAACGGAGCTTATGGCAAAGATGAGTAAAGAAAGATTAAACAAAAGCTTTATGCTCGCACGCCTACTTTCATCAAATGGCGTTTTATCAGTCATTTTCTCGTAAATTTTTACGCCAAAGCGCAGTATATCAGCAAAAAGCGTGATGAAAAAGAAAAAATAAGTCGGCGCGAAACAATGCGCCAAAAGGTTGTAAGTCGTGCTGTCAAAGCGGTTTTCCGCACGAAACATTAAAAACGCCGTTTGAGCCACAAAAAGCCCCGCAAAAAGAGCGATGAGCCAAGTCTTGTGCGCCCTTAAAAAGGCTATTTGCATAAACAAACGCTTGTAAATATAAGCATTTGCCAGCGTAAAAATCGCCACGATAATCAAAGAAAAAATAAAAAACAACATAAAAGCATTATAACAAAGCAAGTTTAATCTTTGATAAATTTACAAAAATACACTATGAGCTTACCTTTTTTTGCTATAATGGCGTGAAATTTTGTGAATTTTAAACGAAATTTAGGCGAATTTAGGCTTGAAATTTAAATAAATTTGTAAATTTAAGGCTAAATTCAGTTTTTAAACGCAGTTTAAAAAGGCTTTAAATTTAAAAAGGACAAGGCAAATGTATAGATTTGCACCATCTCCAACGGGCGATATGCACATAGGCAACTTGCGTGCGGCGATTTTTAACTATCTTTGTGCTAGAAAAAGCGGGCAGGACTTTATCTTGCGTATCGAGGACACAGACACAGCGCGAAATATAGCGGGTAAGGACGAGGAAATCAAAGAGATTTTGCGAGTGTTTGGGATTTCGTGGCAGCATTTTTATGTACAAAGTGAGAATTTAAGACAGCACAGACAAATGGCTTTAAAGCTAGTGGCTGAAAAAAAGGCTTTTGCTTGCTTTTGCACGAGCGAAATTTTAGAGCAAAAAAAAGAAGCAGCCAAAAAAGCGGGCAAGGCTTATCGCTATGACGGGGCTTGCGAGCATTTAAGTGATAGCGAAGTGCTAGAAAACGACAAGCCCTTTGTGATTCGCCTAAAAAAACCGCAAAAAGCTATGGAATTTACGGATTTAATCAAGGGACAACTCCACTTTGAGCCTGAAAATATCGATAGTTTTGTGATAATGAGGGCTGATAAAACGCCTACTTATAACTTTGCTTGTGCGGTTGATGATATGTTAGAAGGCGTTAGCTGCATTATCCGCGGAGAAGATCACACTTCAAACACGCCTAAACAAGAGCATATTAGAGCAAGTTTAGGCTATGATAAAGCGATGATTTACGCTCATTTGCCCATTATCTTAAACGATGAGGGACAAAAGATGAGTAAGAGAGAGGCGCATTCAAGCGTGAAATGGCTTTTAGAGCAAGGCATTTTGCCGTGCGCTGTGGCAAACTATCTCATTTTGCTTGGCAACAAAACCCCGCGTGAGATTTTTACGCTTGATGAGGCTGTGGAGTTTTTTGACATAAAAAAGGTTTCAAAGTCCCCTGCTCGCTTTGATATAAAAAAACTTTTGCAGATAAACCGCGAGCATATAAGGCTTTTAGATGATGAAAAGCTCAACGAAATTTTAGGCTTTAAGGGCAAAAATTTAGCAAATTTAGCCCGCTTTTACACGCAAGAAGCAAGCACTATAAATGAGCTTAAAGAAAAGTTAAATGCGATTTTTGGGGCGAAAAATTTTGGCGAATTCAAAGATGAGTGCGAAAAAATAAAGGGCATTTTAAATTCGCCTGAATTTGAGCTAGCAAAGGACTATGAGAGCTTTAAAAACGAGCTTATGCAAAAAAGTGGCTTAAAGGGCAAAAATTTCTTTATGCCGCTGCGTTTGGTGCTGACAAATTCAGCGCACGGACCAGAGTTGAGCGAGCTTTATGGGCTTTTAAAGCCCTTTATCAAGGACATTGTGAGAAAGGATTAGTATGGAAATACTTGGAAATTCGTTGTTGTTGTCGGTGATACAAGTTGCGCAAATCATCATCAACGCGTATATGTGGATAATCATCATCGCCGCACTCATCTCGTGGGTGCAGCCAGACCCCTATAATCAGGTAGTGCAGCTGCTTTACAAGCTCGCCGCACCAGCTTACAGGCTGATTAGCTTTATCCCTACGCGCATAGGTAGCGTGGATTTAGCCCCGCTTGTCATCATCATCTTGCTGCAATTTCTCAGCATACTCATCGGCAACCTAGCGAGGTTTGTATGAGAGTTTTTGCGCTGTGTTTGCTGTGCGTGTGCCTTTGTAATGGGGCTTTGTATGATTTGGATACGCTTAAAAAAAAGGAAAATTCAATCGCCAAAGACTACTACATACACAAACTTTTAGAGCAAAACAAGCTCACAAAAAAAGAAGCCCAAAGCCTAAACACGCACATTTGGCGCTATCAAGGCAAAATCAAAAAAGCCCTTGAAGCCCTTGCCCCGCGCAAACCCAAGCTCAACCCAACCTACGCTCATTGTTTTAACTACACCACGCAAAGCATACTTAAAGCAGACACCACTTGTCAAGCCTACCGCGTGAATTTTTCGCTTTATTTTGTCTCAAAGCTCGACACGCCCACGCGCACAAAGCTCGCTCAAAACCTTAAAAATTCAAACAAAGACGCCGTTTTTGTTCTCAACGCCTTTAACCAACCAAATCCGCTTAAATATATCATCGACAACAACAACACCAAGCTGTTTTTCAGCGTGTGGCAGCATTTGGATAGCCCTGATTTGCTCATCAAAAAAGAGTATTTAGATAAAATCATAAGCAAGCGTGAATTTACGGCATTTGTGCGCAATGCCGTCATCAAAAACACTCACCCCAAGCTACGCCTGTCCTTTCTCAACGCAAATGCTAAGCTCGCTAGCGGCGAAGGGGCGTTTTATCTAGGTATCAACGCCCTACTCTTTAAGCAAGAAGCAAGGGCTTTGCTCTTTTTTGATAAGGCTTATAAAAGCTATGAAAAGCAGGCTGACAAGGACAATGCGCTGTTTTGGGTGTATCAAATCAGCGAGAAAAAAGAGCATTTGCAAACCCTTGCCAAAAGCGACTCGCTCAACATTTACAGCATTTACGCAAGAGAGCTTGAAAACAAGCCTTTGACACAATTTGCCACGCTCAAAGCAAGGCAAGGCAAGTATGAATTTGATATGAAAGACCCCTTTTTGTGGCAGGCGACACAAAGGCAAATCCAAAACGCCGACAAAGCTCAGCTAGAACAGCTTTCAAAGGACTTTAACGCCACAAACACCTTGCCTATTTATGCTTTCATAATGGAGCGCAGGTATAATTTCAAAAAGAATTTCTTTATAATGCCTTATTACGAGCATATCAAAGACTATGACAAGGCGCGACAAGCCCTTATTTTAGCTATCGCTAGACAAGAAAGCCGCTTCATACCCACAGCTATCAGCACTTCTTACGCGCTTGGAATGATGCAGTTTATGCCTTTTGTGGCAAACAACATAGCCCGCAACGAGCTTAAACTCGATAAATTCGAGCAAGATGATATGTTTGAGCCAAAGACGGCTTATTTTTTCGCTAATCACCACTTAAACTACCTTGAAGAAAGGCTTGGCTCGCCCGTTCTCATCGCTTATGCCTACAACGGCGGCATTACTTTCACCAACAGAATGCTTGACAAAGGGCTTTTTAAGGCTGGCAAATACGAGCCTTTTTTGTCAATGGAGCTGGTTACTTACACGGAAAGCCGCATTTACGCTAAAAAAGTGCTGGCTAATTATATTGTGTATCGACATCTGCTGAACGATAAAATAAAGATTTCGAGTATTTTTGAAAACTTAATTCAAAGCACTCCGCCCCCAAACACAGCCGCACCGAAATGAGCGAGTCGTCTTTGAAAGGAAATGTGAGTTTATAAAAATTCGCATACTCACTTGTGATGATAAGTTTTTTCAGCTTATCATCAAGCGGCGAAATTTGCGCTTCTTTGTCGTCCATAAAGGCTTTCAGTCCGCTTGTGTTTGTGTCTTTGGGCGAGATGGCAAGGGCGAAAATGTCGCTTTTTTCTTCATCAGCAAGCACGACATTAAGGTATGAGAGCATTAAAACGCCGTTTTCGCTGGTATTTTGCTCGCCATTGTGCGTGAATTTAACCTTTTGCGCATACATTAGCACTTGTTTTCTAAGCTCAGCGTCAATTTCTTGCTGGCTTTTTGTGCTACAAGCGGCTAAATTTAGCGCGCAAAAGCCCACAAACAAAAACAAAATCGCTTTTTTTATCATCATCAGCCCTTAAAATTTTTAGAGTATTTTAACGAATTTACACTATAATTGTGCGAAAAAAGCTAGGAAAAAAATGAAAAAACTCGCAATGGCTTTTAGCGGTCCTTCAAATTCAGGCAAAACCACGCTCATAGCAAAACTCGCCCAAGCCTTTATAGAGCAAGGTTTGAAAGTAGTTGTGCTGAAACACGACCCAAAAGACAAGGCAAGTTTTGACACGGCGGGCAAAGATAGCTTTAAATTCTACCAAACAGGTGCAAGTGTCATCGTGCAAAGCCCGACAAGAACGACATTTTTTTCGCACGAAAGCCTTGCAATCGATGAATGTATCGCACTTGCTGGGAATTTTGACATTTTTTTAGTGGAAGGCTTAAAGCATTTACCGCTGCCGCGCATTAGTGTGTTTTGCGGAAAGCTCGATGAAAGCTACTTTGCCTACTCACAAGCCATAGCAAGCTACGAAAAAATCAACACTCCAAATCTAAAATGGCTGCATTTAGACGACATACAGGGCATTTGCGCCTACATTTTGGCAAATGCAAAAAGGTGCGAGCGATGAGCGCACCGCAAATCAGCACAAACGCTAAACACCACGCAAAACCCTTTGTCAAGTGGGCTGGGGGCAAGCGAGCCTTGCTTAAAATCTTATGCGCGTCTTTGCCGCAAAATTTTAATGCTTATTTTGAGCCATTTTTAGGCGGTGGGGCATTGTTTTTCGAGCTTGCAAACAAGGGGCTTTTGCAGGGCAAAAAGGTGTATTTAAATGACAAAAACGCTGAGCTTATCAACGCTTATCTTGTCATACAAAAAGAGCCGCAAAAGCTCTTAAATGAGCTAAATTTAATGCAAAAAGCTCACAGCAAAGAGCATTTTTACAGCATTCGCGCCCTTGATAGAGAAGTGAATTTTAGCGCGCTAAACCCTATTTTTCACGCCGCTCGTTTTATTTATCTTAACAAAACTTGCTTCAACGGACTTTGCAGATATAACGCCAAAGGGCAGTTTAACACGCCTTTTGGAGCTTACAAAAACCCAAAAATTTACGATGAAACGCTTATTTTAAACGCTCATTATGCTTTGCAAGATGCTATCATTTTGAACGAGGACTTTGAATTTATGCGAGATTTAGCGAAAAAGGGCGATTTTGTGTATTTTGATCCGCCCTATTTTCCGCTAAATTCAACTTCTAGCTTTACAAGCTACACGCAAAACTTTTTAGAAAACGAGCAGATAAGACTTTACGCGCTTTTTTGTGATTTAAATTCACGCGGCGTTAAACTTTTGCAAAGCAATTCAAGCGCAGATTTTATCAAAAATTTATACAAAAATTTTCAAATTCAAGCCATTCAAGCAAAACGCGCGATAAACTGCAAGGGCGACAAAAGAGGCGCTGTGAGTGAGTTTGTCATAAAGGGAGATGATGAGTAAAAACAACCAAAGTTGGCAAAAAATCTTTGATGATTTACAAATTTTAAGGCACGATTTTAACAAAGCTCCATTTGCGATAAATGCCGAGCAAATCAAACTTTGCGTTAAGGATTTTGCCAAAACTTCGCAAAAAGAAGTGCGTGTGCTTTGCAAACAAGACAGCCGCGAAGAAAGACCGCAAATTTTCATCGACAACGAGCTTTTTATTTTGCCTGTAAAAAACGGCGAATATATCATCTGCAAGGGCGATGGTTATGTGGATATTCCGCCTATTTGTGATAAGGCAATGGATTACACCAGCAAACTTGACTTTGAGCTTAAAAGCGCACAAATCGGCGACAGCGAAATGCAGCACTTAGACTATGCTTACGCTTCATCACTTATCCGCTCATTTTTACAAGATGATAGCCTAGTTTTAAGTATTCGCGGACGAAAATACACACCTAAATTTGAATTCAGCACAAATTTATACAAAAATATCAGCGTAGTAAGCGTGCAAACCGAAGTAGATAGCGGCTTTGAGGGACGGAGCAAAATCGTGCTTGTAGAAGCAAAAAACAGCCACACCACAAATGTCATCATTCGTCAGCTTTATTACCCGATGAGGCAGTGGCAAATTCACACGCAAAAAGAAGTCGTTACACTCTTTTTTGAAAAACGCGGCACAGAATTTTTGCTTTGGGAATTTGGTTTTAAAAACATTTTAGACTATAATAGCATTTTTCTAAAACAAAGCGCGAAATTTAAAATTTTAAATTAAAGGACAGCAAATGCAAGAGATTTTAAAGCACATAAAAAAGGCGGTTTTGGCGATTTCAAATGAGATGAAATTCCCAGACACAGGCTATCAAAATAGCCAAAACGCCACAGGCGACACGCAGTTAGGCTTTGACATAAAAAGCGATGAGCTTATCACGCGCATTTTAGGGCAGTGTAGCGAGATAAAAGCGCTTATTAGCGAGGAAAAAAGCGACATTTACGAGCTAAATTTGGGCGCAAAATATGTCGTGGCTTACGACCCGCTTGATGGCTCATCTTTGTTTGATGTGAATTTCGCCGTTGGCTCGATATTTGGCATTTATGAAAACGAGGCAAGTGCGCGGAATTTAAAAGCTGCCGCATATAGCATTTACTCAGCACGCCTAGAACTCATCATTTGTGAGCAAAAAAGTGCGCCAAAACTTTACAGACTAAATCAAAACGGCGAATTTGCCCTTGTCAAAGAACTAAAAATAGGCGAAAAAGGCAAGATAAACGCCTGCGGAGGCACGCAAAAAGAGTGGTCGCCCACTCACGCAAAGCTCATCAAAAGCCTATTTGATGAGGGTTATAGGCTGCGTTATAGTGGGGCTATGGTGAGCGATATTCATCAAATTTTATGCAAGGGCGGTGGGCTTTTCAGCTATCCAGCCACAACAAAAGCCCCACAAGGCAAACTTCGCGCCTTTTTTGAGGTGCTGCCTATGGCGTTTATCGTGGAAAATGCAGGCGGCAAGACGACTGATGGCACGCACAGCACGCTTTTTGAGCTTGAATTTAACGCCTTGCACGCTACTACGCCTTGCTTTTTTGGCTCAGCCTACGAGATAAACAAGCTCTTATCAGCCTACAAAGGCGAAAAATGATGAAAAATTCACGCTTTTTAAGTAAAAATTTGCTCTTTTTCGCTAAAAATTCAGCTTTTAAGGCTAAAAATGTAAATTCTTGCAAGCAAAATTCGCATTTTGTGGCTTTAAATTCGCTCAATTTAAATTCAAAGGACAAAAAATGAGCCAAACTCCCCAAAAAGACAGCTTTGAACTTGCCCTTGATGAAAAAAAGCGCATTTTGCAAGAATGCCAAAGCGCAAAAAACACAAATTCGTGCTATAATTGCGAAAAAATTTTTGATTGCCCTACGCGAAACGAGTATGTCAAAGCCGTGTATGCGAGTATGTCAAAGGGCGCAAATGACGGCGGCTTCGAGTTTTAGGCATTAAGGAAAGAGATGAGATACTTAACCACGCCGATTTATTATGTCAATGATGAGGCGCATTTAGGACACGCTTACACCACGGTTATAGCCGACACTATGGCGCGTTTTTACCGCTTGCAAGGCGAGGAAACGCTGTTTTTAACAGGCACAGACGAACACGGACAAAAAATCGAACAAGCCGCCAAAGCCCGCGGCTACACGCCAAAAGAGTATGCTGATGAAATCAGCGCTAAATTTAAAGCTCTTTGGGACGAGTTTGACATTAGCTACGACATTTACGCGCGCACCACAGATGAGCGGCATATCAAAGCCGTGCAGATGATTTTTCGCAAAATGTTTGAAAAGGGCGACATTTACAAGGGCGAGTATGAGGGGCATTACTGCATTTCTTGTGAGAGTTTTTTTACCAAAACTCAGCTTGTGGGCGAAAATGCCTGCCCTGATTGCGGCAAAGCTACAAATTTACTCAAAGAAGAGAGTTATTTTTTTAGATTAAGCCGTTATGAAAAGCAAATTTTGCGCTGGTATGATGAGTGTGAGCCGATTTTACCAAAAAACAAAACCGCCGAGCTTAAAAATTTCATCAGTGCTGGGCTTAAAGACTTATCCATCACGCGCACGGGCTTTGACTGGGGCATAGCACTGCCAAAAGAGATGAATGATGATAAACATATCATTTATGTGTGGCTTGATGCCCTTTTTATCTACCTTTCATCGCTTGACTTTGCAAGCGGAGGCGAAAATGTGCGCTTTTTTCCTGCGCACTTGCACCTTGTCGGCAAGGACATACTGAAATTTCACGCGATTTATTTTCCAGCCTTTTTGATGAGTGTGGATTTACCCCTGCCCCGTTTCATCGCCGCTCACGGCTGGTGGACAAGGGATGGCGAAAAGATGAGCAAAAGCAAGGGCAATGTCATCAAACCGCGCGAAGTGGCAAATGCTTATGGGCTAGAAGCCTTTCGCTACTTTATCTTGCGCGAAGTGCCTTTTGGAAATGACGGAGATTTTAGCGAAAATGCTCTCATCAACCGCATAAATAGCGAGCTTTGCAACGAGCTTGGCAACCTGCAAAGTCGCCTTGTGGGAATGAGCGCGAAATTTGGCTACTCACATTTAGAGCGTGGGCGCGTGAGTGAGTTTTTTGCTAGTGAGCTGAAAGAATGCAAGTTCTACCTTGATAATGCGCGAAATTTTATAGAAAGTGTGGCGATAAATCGGTATTTAGAAGAGCTTTTTAAGGCTTTGAGCCTTGCGAATTTAAGCATTAGCAAATACGAGCCTTGGACTTTGGTGAAAAAGGGCGAAAATGAAAAGGCAAAAGCCCTTGTGGCTTTATGTGCGAACATTTTAGCCCGCGTGGCTGTGCTTTTAAGCCCTGCTTTGCCAAAATCTTGCGAGAAAATCGCCGAAAATTTAGGCTTTAAGATAAACGCACAAAGCTACAAAAGGCTTATTTTGGGCGATGAGCTTGTGGATTTTACGCCAAAAAGCGCGTGCGAGCCTTTGTTTTGCAAGGTAGAAAAGCCTTTGTTAGAACCTACTCAAAATTCAGCAAACGGCGCAAATTTAAGCACAAACAGCGCAACAAACGCAAAAACAAGCACAAATTTAAACGCAAATTCAGCCGCAACAAAGGACGCACAAGGTGCTAAAATCAAAATCGATGATTTTCACAAAATCCAAATCCAAGTCGCCGAAGTAAAGGCGTGCGAGCGTGTGGAGGGCAGTGAGAAGCTGCTGAAATTTCAGCTTGAACTTGAAAATGGCGAGTTAAGGCAGGTGCTTTCGGGCATTGCTAAATTTTACGAGCCGCAAAGCCTTGTGGGAAAGCAAGTTTGCGTGATTAGCAATCTTAAAAAAGCCAAAATTTTCGGGCTTGAAAGCGATGGTATGATACTTTCAGCAAAAAGTGGCGACAAACTCGTGCTGATAAGCCCTAGCGAACTTGTAGAAAATGGCTCACTTATAGGATAGGGCTTTAAAGCGTGCAAGGACTAGCAAAATATGAATATATCAAGCCTTAACGAGCTTTTGCAAACGCAAATCATCAATGAAGGCTCGCCGTCCAGCGTGCTAGGCTTTGCGCGCAAACTCTCACAGCTTAAAAACGGCTACGCCTTTTTTTCAAACGATGATGAGGAAATCAAAGAGGCTGTAAAGCTCGGTGCTTTCGTCATCGTAAGCGAAAAAGACTGCGAAATCATCGATAAAGAAGTGTTTTATTTGCAAGCAAAGAGCCTTAAAAAGTCTATCGCTAAACTTTTGCGCTTTTTAAGCGAGGAAAAAAAGATAGAATTCTTGCTTTGTAAGGGCTTAGAGCTTGATTTTTGCGAGGCTTTTGGCGTGAAAGTTTTAAGTGGCGAGCTTTTAGAGGACTTTGACACGCTTATAAGTGCTAAAAATTCAGCCTTTTTTGCCTTTGATGATGAGGATTATTTGCTTCAATTTTGCGCTTTGTGTGATAAAATCGCTGAATTTAAAGAGGCAAAAATCACTTATAATTCTTTATTTTATTCTCAAATACAACTAGAAAATGATAAAATCTTTAAACTTAAACTTTGCTTTGCTTACGCACAAATTTTTGCAAACTTTGCTAATTTTATGCGTTTAAAGGGCAAGAAATTTAGCGTAAATGAAAAAAAGTTAAATTTTTATCAAGTTTTTTTCGTAGATAATGCGAATTTTATCCGCGAATTTGGCAAAACGCAAAGAGCCTTTATCGTGGTGCAAGATGAGCGGCATTTTGCCTTTTTAGGCGAGGCTTTATCGGGCGTAAAGGGTTTTAAGATAGCAAGCTGTGAAAGCCTTTTTTGCGACTTTGCTTACAGAGAGCTTGCCGAGCTTAAAGGCGTTTGCGCCTTTCGCTACTGCCTTGTAAGAGCCGATGAAAACGAGTTTAAAGCCACTTTTAGCGAGGAAAAAACCGAAAAAAGCCTTTTTGCCGAAACGGAATTAAATTCGCTTGAAAATTCACAAAATGGCTTGCAAACTCGCAGCGAAAATTCAAATTCATCAAACGAATCAAATTTGTTTGATTTTTAATTTTATTATTTCGCTCAAAATGCTAAATTTTCACCACAATCTTGCCTTATAAATTCAAAATTCAAACCCCAAGTTAAAATTTTTATACTTAAAAATGCTGATTTATCAAAAATATATGCTATAATTTACAAAGAAGTTTTTTAAAGGATATAAAATGCGTGTTTTTGTTATCTTATCGACTTTGGCTGTTTTCGCCTTTGCTAACCCCGCACCATTAGGTTTTGAGATAGATAAAGCCACTTATGAGCAAGTTACGGCGCAGTTTCGCACAAAGACATTTAACAGAAGTGGTTCGGGTGGAGTTTCGATTTCTGTCAATAGCAGCAACTTTGAGTTAGATGGCTTGACAAGAGATGATGTCCATTTTAGCTTTGACGCACAAGGCAAACTTGTTTATGTATCTTTAACCTTTGCTCGAAACAAATATAACGAACTCTTATCATCTTTGTCGCAAAAATACAGGCTTACCAAAAGGACGACAAACAAGCGAGGCGAAAAATTCGCTGAATTTGAAAATGGAAATTGCATTATCAATTTAGATGGCTTAGACAAGGTTCATTTGTATTACACATCAAAAGATGAACTCAAAAGAAATATAAGCCAAGAAGAACTTTTTAAGCAAAAAGAGCGTGCGCGCGAACGCCGAAGTAGAGACAATATAAAAACTTTACTCTAAGAGTGATTTGCCAAGCTTAATATATTTATCTTTGTATGTTAGGATAAAAATGCGTGCTTTTGTTGTGCCGTGTGTTTTGGTGCTTGTCGCCCTTGCTAATCCGTTGGGCTTTAAGCTCGACAAAACGACTTATTATGACATCACCACTAAATTTCGCATAGATTCATCGGTAAAAAACCTTGACACAGATGGGACATCAATTTATGTGGATAAAAATAATTTTAACTTAGACGGCTTAGTGGGAAATTCAGTTCGTTTCGACTTCAATGCACAAGATAAGCTCACAAGCCTTTCTTTGAGCTTTCGTAAAAATAAATTCAACGAACTTTTTTTATCTTTATCCAAGCAATACACGCTCATTGACAGAACAAAAAAAGGCGGTGAATTCTTTGTAAAATTTGAAAGTGATGATAGCATTATCACTTTGGATAGGCTTAAACAAAGGACTCTTTTAACCTACACATCAAAAAATGAGCTCAAAAGACAGCAAAAAGAGCGACAAAAAGAAAGAAAACGCAAAAAAAGAAATAGGGATTATCTCAAAAAAATGTTGTAAAATTTAAAAAATTTGTGATTTACCAAAGATGATTATAATGCCACAAGATTTTTGTAAAGGAAAAAAATGCGAGTTTTGATAATGCTTTTTGCTTTTGTGGCTTTTGCCCTTGCTAACCCCGCACCGCTGGGCTTTGAGATAGACAAAGCCACTTATGATGAAGTAGTGGCAAAATACCGCCCGACTTCGTCCTTTCAAACCGACACGGGCGGCATTCGCATTGTCGTGGGTGTGAATAAAATCGAGCTTGACGACTTAGTCGGCTACAACGCTTTTTTTGACTTTGACGAACAATATAAGCTTGTGTCCATTTCGCTGAGATTTGAGAAAAAGAAATTCAAAGAACTTTACTCGTCCTTGTCGAAAAAATACAAGCTCATCAAAAAAACAGCAAGCAAATCGGGTGCAACGCTCGTTGAATTCGAGGACGGCAACTGCATTATCCGCTTGGAAACGCTCAAACATATGATAGCAGGTGCTTATATCACGGGGCTTGATTATATTTCAAAAGATGAGATTAAAAGGCAAGAAAACTACTCCAAAGAGCAAAAACAAAGAGAAAAAGAGCGCAAACAAAGAAATAAAAGTAATTTAGATTCATTATAATCTTAAAATGCAACAAAAAATTTAAGAAAATGACATTTTACAGCAAAAATTCAGGCATTTTTTACTCCTTTTTGTTACAATTACAAAAAATAAGGAGTAAAAAATGTCTTTTATGAACGAATACCGAAACGCCGTCAAAGAACGAGCAGAGCAAAATGTCCCGCCTTTGCCTTTAAACAAAGAGCAGACAGCTCAGCTTTGCGAGCTACTCATCAAAGAGCCAAGCCCCGAGTTAGTGAGCTTGCTAGAAAATCGCGTAAGCCCGGGTGTTGATGATGCTGCACTTGTAAAATGTGAATTTTTGGATAAAATTCTCAAAAACGAGCTAAAATGCACTCTCATCGACAAGGCGCACGCCCTAAAAATGCTAGGTTCTATGCTTGGCGGCTACAATGTCAAAGTCTTGCTCAACGCCCTTAAACAAAGCGACACCGCCGAGCTTGCAGCAGCTGAGCTTAAAAATATCATCTTTATCCACGATGATTTTCACGCTGTGGCTGAGCTGGCTAAAACAAACGCTCACGCCAAAGCCGTGCTTGAAAGCTGGGCGAATGCGGAGTGGTTTTTGCAAAGGGCGAAACTGCCCGAAGTCATCAAATGCGTAGCCTTTAAGGTCGCTGGCGAGACAAACACCGATGATTTAAGTCCCGCAAGCGATGCCTTTACGCGCAGCGACATACCCTTGCACGCGCAAGCTATGCTCAAAAACAGGCAAGCAGGCAGTTTGGAAAAAATCGCCGAGCTTAAAAAAAGTGGGCGCGAAGTGGCTTATATAGGCGATGTAGTCGGCACAGGCTCATCGCGCAAATCCGCCATAAACTCGATACAATGGCATTTAGGCAAGGACATTGCGGGCGTGCCAAACAAACGCACAGGCGGCATAGTCATCGGCAGCACCATCGCGCCGATTTTTTACAACACCGCCCAAGACAGCGGGGCTTTGCCGATAGTTTGCGATGTGAGCGGGCTTGAAACGGGCGATGAGTTTGAAATTCACACCGCAAAAGGCGAGCTGACAAAGGACGGCAAGGTTATCGCTAAATTTGAATTCAGCCCAAACACGCTTTTGGACGAAGTTCGTGCTGGCGGACGAATTCCTTTAATCATCGGGCGCGGACTTTGCGCAAAAGCGCGTGAAGCCTTAAATTTAGGCACTGAAAGCATTTTTACAAAGGCGAAACAGCCTGAAAATTCAAGCGGCGGCTACACGCTAGCGCAAAAAATGCTTGGGCGTGCTTGCGGCGTGGCTGGCGTGCGTGCAGGTATGTATATAGAGCCTTTGACACTCACCGTTGGCTCGCAAGACACCACAGGACCGATGACACGCGATGAGATAAAAGAGCTGGCTTCGCTTGGCTTTAACGCTGACTTTGTTATGCAAAGTTTTTGCCACACCGCAGCCTACCCAAAAATCAGCGATGCGGCGTTGCATAAGAGCTTGCCAAGCTTCATCACAAGTCGCGGTGGCGTGAGCTTGAAAGCGGGCGATGGGGTTATCCACTCGTGGCTCAACCGCTTTGTGCTGCCCGATAGTGTCGGCACGGGCGGAGACTCACACACTCGCTTTCCTATCGGCATTTCGTTTCCTGCGGGCAGTGGGCTTGTCGCCTTTGCGGCGGTAACGGGTTCTATGCCTTTAAATGTACCTGAAAGTGTGCTGGTGCGGTTCAGCGGAGAGCTTCAAGCTGGCATAACCCTGCGCGACTTGGTAAATGCCATACCTTACTACGCGATAAAGCAAGGACAGCTCACGGTTGAAAAGAAAAATAAAAAAAATATCTTTGCGGGCAAGATTTTAGAGATAGAAGGCTTGCCGAATTTAAAGGTAGAGCAGGCTTTCGAGCTGAGCGATGCGAGTGCGGAGCGAAGTGCGGCGGCGTGTAGCGTGGATTTGAGTGTGGAGAGTGTGAGTGAGTATATCCGCTCAAATATCGCTCTCATCGAGGCTATGATAAAGGCAGGCTATGAAAACAAAGCTACCTTGCAACGCCGTGCGGATAAAATGCGTGCGTGGCTTGAAAAACCCGAGCTTTTGCGTGCGGACAAGGACGCTAAATACGCCTACACCATTGATATAAACCTAAACGACATTAAAGAGCCGATTTTAGCGTGTCCTAACGACCCTGACGATGTGGCTTTACTCAGCGAAATTTTAAATGATAACAAACGCCCTAAAAACATAGATGAAGTTTTTGTCGGCTCGTGTATGACAAATATCGGGCATTATCGGGCTTTGGGCGAGATTTTAAAGGGGCGCGGGGCACTGAAAACTCGCCTTTGGGTAGTGCCGCCTACTAAAATGGATAAGGCGCAACTCACGGCTGAGGGGTATTATAGCGTATTTGGCGCAGCGGGGGCGCGTATAGAAGTGCCGGGCTGTTCGCTCTGTATGGGCAATCAAGCCCGCGTTGCTGATAATGCTGTGGTTTTCTCCACTTCAACGCGAAATTTCGACAACAGAATGGGAATGGGCGCAAAAGTATATCTAGGAAGTGCCGAGCTGGGCGCAGTTTGCGCGATACTAGGACGCTTGCCAAGCGTGGCTGAATACCTACAAATCGTAAGCGACAAACTTGACGATGCGCACAAAGCAAGCATTTACCGCTATCTTAACTTTGATGAGATTAAGGACTTTGCGCTGGAAAATTGAAAATTTACAACTGAGGCTTTGCGATGATAAATATGGCAAAGCCTTAAAGTTACGGAAATGAGATTTTTTGGAAAATTTGGCAAAAAGGGAATGCAAAATATAAAATTTTGAGCTATCATAACGATAAAACAACACACACAAAAGCACTTTTAACACTAGCTGAATTTATTGTATTTTTTACAAAAAATCTAATAAAAATTTAACAAGGCAAAGTTAGAAAAACAAACAATTTTACTGAACGATTTTTGTATTTAAATTTTGCCATTTATCGGGGCTTTTTTACTTAAATACTTTTTAAAAAACAAATTGCAAGGCTATAAATAAGACAAATTTAAATAATTTGCGTAAAACAATAAAATCAAATTCAAAACTTTTTAGCTATAATAAGACACCAAAAAAGGAGCTAAAATGACAAAAACAGCGTTTATCACGGGGGCGAGTTCGGGTTTTGGCAAGGCGTGCGTGCAGGCTTTGGCAAAACAAGGCTTTAAAATCATCGCATTAGCAAGGCGCGCGGAACGCTTGGCTGAGTTGGAGGCTGAATTTAAGGGGCAAATTCACAGCATTTGCGCCGATGTGCGTGATAAAAATGCCATTTTCAAAGCAGTAGAGCAAATCCCGCCCGCATTTAAGGACATTAGCGTGCTGATTAACAACGCTGGGCTAGCACTTGGCACGGAGAAATTTGACGAACTTAGCATTGACGACATTGAAACTATGGTAGATACAAATGTCAAGGGCTTTTTGTATGTCGCAAGAGCCATTATACCGCTTTTACGAGCGCAAAAGTCCGCTCACATTTTCAACCTAGGCTCAGTCGCAGGGCGCAACCCTTACTTTGGAGGCAATGTGTATTGCGGCACAAAAGCCTTTGTGGGGCAGTTTTCGCTCGCCTTGCGAAACGATTTGCGCGGCAGCAACATAAAAGTAACAAATATCGCCCCCGGGCTTTGCAAAACCGAATTCAGTGAAGTTCGCTTTAAAGGCGACAAGGCAAAAGCCGACAGCGTCTATGAAAACACCAAATTTTTAAGCGCGGATGACATAGCAAAGGTGATTTTCGCCGTGCTTTCGTTGCCTGAACATATCAACATAAATGAGCTAGAACTAATGCCCGTAACGCAAACTTGGGCGGGCTTTCACATAGAAAAAATATAAATTTCGCAATTTTGCGGTGAAATTTGCGAAATTTTCGCTTTAAGCATATAAAGTTTTAGTAGCTCACTCTCCGTGTTTTGTATGGATACTTCGCTACGCTCAATATGACAAGTTTTATCAGTGTAATGAGAGAAGTAAATATGGTAAATTTAGGGTTTTGTGCTTTGTTTTGTGGTAAAGGTTGCTATAAATTCGTGGATTGCCACGCTGTTTTTGTAAAAACGGCTCTCAATGACGAGTAAGCAAGCGGACTTTGCACGCCGTTTTTTAAAACAAAACTTGACATTACAAAGGCAATTTGTGTAAAATTCACGCGTTTTTGTTAAAAAAAAAAAAATACACAAGGCAAAACAAGCTTAAATTCAAGGACAAATGATGAAATTCCTGTGTATCTTACTCTTGCCGCTCGCACTTTTGGCGAATTCGCCCGAGCAAAATGCCCAAATTTTCGGCGCTTTCACGCTTTTACCACCCTTTATCGCTATCGTGCTGGCTTTTGTAACCAAAGATGTCATTTTGTCGCTCTTTTTAGGGGCGATGAGCGGCACTTTTATGCTCGCCCTTGTGAGTAATGGCTATGGCGCAAGCGAACTCATAGGCGCGCAAAACGCCGCCCAAGCTCTTGCCGACACGCTTAACAACGCCACGCAAAGTTTAGGCACAACCCAAGCCCTTGAAAGTGCAGGCAAAACAAACGCCCAAATTCAAGGCGACACAAACGCGCTCGCCCTACTCTACCACTCCGCTGTCGGCGCATTTACGGGCTTTATCTCGCGTGTGCTGCACTCTATGGCAAGCACGGGCAACGCTGGCGTCATCTTGCAAGTGCTTACTATCGGCGGTGTAGTCGCTCTCATCACCAAAAACGGCGGCACAAAAGCCGTTGCGCTGTGGCTTTCGCGCAAGGCAAGGCAGGCTAAAAGCTCGCAGTTTGCCACTTGGCTGATGGGCGTTTTTGTGTTTTTTGATGATTATGCGAACTCGCTCATAGTAGGACCCATTATGCGCCCTGTTACTGATAAATTCAAGGTTAGCCGCGAAAAACTCGCCTTTATAATGGACGCTACGGCTGCGCCCATAGCTGGACTTGCTATCATCTCCACTTGGATAGGGCTTGAACTAAGTTTAATCCGCGCTGGATATGATTTGATAGAGCCTAGCGTGTTTGAGCGGCTGAATTTAGCCCGTGATAACATTAACGCCTTTGCGATTTTTGTCGAAACTCTGCCCTATCGCTTTTACAACCTTTTTATGCTGATTTTTGTGCTGCTTACGATTTATATGGGGCGTGAGTTTGGACCTATGTTAAAAGCCGAGCAAAAGGCGCGCAAGGGCGAATTCTCACAAGGATATCAAAGGCTTGACAATATCGAGGACAAACTTTTAGAGCCAAAGGAAAACATAGCCTTAAAGGCGCGAAATGCTATTGTGCCGCTGTTTGTGCTGGTTGTTTTTGCTTTCATCGGCTTTTATTTTAACGGCTACAACAATATCACCGATACCGCTACAAAGGCACTTATAGACGCTTCACCACTTAGCTTTTACGCTCTGCGTGAGACTTTTGGAGCGTCAAGTGCGTCTGTGGTGCTGTTTCAAGCGGCTTTGCTCGCAAGCATAGTGGCGATAGTGATGGCGGCTTGGGGTAAGATTTTTGCGGTGAAAGAAGGCATAGCCGTGTGGATGCAAGGCTGGCGGACGATGATAATGACCGTTATCATCTTGCTTTGCGCTTGGAGTTTGGCTTCGACTATCAAGGATTTAGGCACTTCGCGCTATCTCATCGAGCTTTTAAGCGACAAAAAACCGCTGTTTGCGCTGGCTGGTGCTGTCTTTTTGCTCGCTTCTGTTATATCCTTTGCCACAGGCACAAGCTACGGCACAATGGGCATTTTAATGCCCCTTACCATTCCGCTTGCCGCTGCTGTGGGCGTTTATAACGAACTAGCGGGCGCGGAGCTGCACCATTATATGATTATCAACATTTCAGCCGTGCTTACGGGGGCGATTTTTGGCGACCACTGCTCGCCCATCTCCGATACTACCATACTTTCATCGATGGGTAGCCGTTGCGATTTGCTCGCTCATGTCAAAACACAAATGCCTTATGCGCTTTTTGTGTGCGCCATAAGCCTTGTTTTTGGGTATTTGAGCGTATCTTTGGGGCTAAATGTATGGGCTAGCCTTGCTTTGGGCGTGGTAGCGATGATGGTGCTTTTGCGCCTTGTCGGCAAAAAAGTGTGAATTTATGCCCGAAAACTTAAATTTATGCGCCTTTGATGAGAAAATCAAGCTCGCCAAAGCCCTTTTTAGCGACTTTAAAGGCGAGTTTGAGTGCTTTTCATCGCCGCTTAAATGCTACCGCACGCGGGCTGAATTGAGCTTTTTTAGGGACGAGCAAGGCTTGCATTTTGCTATGTTTGACGCAAAAAGCAAGCATAAATTCATCATAAAACGCTTTGAAATCGCCGTTTTGCCCATACAAAATGCGATGAGTGCTTTGTTAGATGAGTTAAATTCGCGCCCTACTCTTGCTTTTAAACTTTTTGGGGCTGAATTTTTAGCCACAAAGGACGATTTAAGCATTACTTTGCTTTATCATACCGACATAAATTCCCTAAAAAACGAGCTTTGTGCCTTACAAAAAAGGCTAAAAATTCATCTCATCGCAAGAAGCAAGGGCAAAAAGCTTGTTTTTGGGGACGAAAACTTGCTCCAACGCCTAAATATCAACGGACAAGAGTTTTTGTATGAATTCAACAACGATTGTTTTGTCCAACCAAACACCGCCATAAATGAAAAGATGATAAAATGGGCGCTTGATAAGATTGCCACACAAGAAAGAGCCGATTTGTGCGAGCTTTATTGCGGTTATGGTAACTTTACCTTGCCTTTATCAAGGCTTTTTAGGCGCGTTTTAGCGACTGAAATTTCCAAAACAAACACACACTTTGCCCGCCTTAACGCCGCAGCAAACAAAACGCACAACACAAGCTTTGTCCGCCTTTCAAGCAGCGAGCTAGCAGAAGCTTTAAGCGGCGTGCGTGAGTTTTACCGCTTAAAAGAACTTAACATAAATTTGAGCGAATTTAACTTTTCGCACATTTTCATCGACCCGCCAAGGGCTGGGCTTGATGAGAGTGTGCGGGCGTTTGTGGCTGAGTTTGGGCATATCATTTACATTTCGTGCAACCCGCAAAGTTTAAGGCGCGATTTAAACACACTTTTAAAAACGCATAAAATTTTGCATTTTGCGCTTTTTGACCAATTTGCCACAACAGAGCATTTAGAATGTGGCGTGATTTTAGGCAAAATTTGACACATAAGGGCTAAATTTGTGTATAATAGCGTTTTATTTTTGAGTAAAATTTAGCCAAAAAGGCAAGTTGCGATAAATTTAATAAGGGCAAACGATGAAAGATAAGATGATAGAGCTTAACAAAATCTACCAAGCCAAACAAAAAATCAGCGATTTTGTGCTTAAAACCCCGCTCACGCACTCGCATTTTTTAAGCGAGTTGTGCGGCAAACAGGTGTTTTTGAAAAACGAAAATTTGCAAATTACGGGCGCATATAAAATCCGCGGAGCTTACAACAAGATAGCCAGCCTAAGCAAAGACGAGCAAAAGCGCGGTGTCATCGCAGCTAGTGCAGGAAATCACGCGCAAGGCGTGGCTATATCGGCAAAGAATTTTGGCATAAACGCTACTATCGTAATGCCAGAATCCACGCCCCTTTTAAAAGTCAGCGCAACAAGGGCTTTGGGTGCAGAAGTCATCTTAAAGGGCGATAATTTCGATGAAGCCTACACCTTTGCCACTGAATTTGCCAAAGAAAAGGGGCTTGTCTTTATACACCCCTTTGAAGATGAGTTTGTAATGGCAGGACAAGGCACGCTAATGCTTGAAATGCTCGATGAAGTGGCGGATTTGGATATGATTTTAGTGCCTGTTGGCGGTGGTGGGCTAATCAGCGGCGTAGCAAGTGCGGCAAAGCAAATAAACCCCGACATAAAAGTCGTAGGCATTAGCGCAAAGGGCGCACCAGCAATGTTTGAGAGCTTTCACGCCAAAAAGGTGCAAAACTCAAAGTCCGTCCGCACCATAGCTGATGGTATCGCCGTGCGAGACGCTGACCCGATAAATTTAAACATTATCTTGCAAAATGTCGATGAATTCGTGCAAGTTGATGATGAAGAAATCGCAAACGCCGTGCTTTTCTTGCTCGAAAAGCACAAAATCATAGTTGAAGGCGCAGGCGCAGCACCTGTGGCGGCTTTGTTACATAAAAAGATTGATTTTAAGGGCGTTAAAAAGATAGGCATTATATTAAGTGGCGGAAATATCGATGTCCAAATGCTCAATATCATCATCGAAAAAGGCTTATACAAGGCTCACCGCAAAATGCACATCAATGTAACGCTCATAGATAAGCCCGGCGCCCTACTTTCGCTCACCAACAGCCTAAAAGCCGCGAACGCAAATATCATCAAAATCGACTACGACAGGTTTTCCACCGCTTTGGATTATGGGGACGCGATGATTTCTATCACGCTTGAAACCAAAGGCAAAGAGCATCAAGAGCAGGTGCGTAAAATCCTGCATTCAAAGGGCTTTAAATTCAGCGAGAGTGTGTGAGAAAGGCAAAAAATACAAATGAAAACCCAAAGCAAACTCATTGTTTATGAAAACAGCAACATAGAAGCAATAATCCAAAACGAAACGCTAATGCTTTGTTTGCGATAAAGCAAAAGGCTTTTTTGATAAAAATTCTAAATTTAAAAAATTCTCAAATATCCAAAACTCAAATTTTGCATTTAAACTTGCAAAATTTATCAAAATTCATCATTTTATGCTACAATCGCGGCTAAAATTCAAAGGACAAATCGTGGCTTATCTTGTTTTCGTTACTTTTTTGTGGGCGTTTTCATTTCCCTTAATCGGCTATTTCATTAGCGGACAAATGGACAGCTTTTTTGCGGCGTTTTTTCGTGTGTTTTTAGCGTTTTTGGTGTTTTTGCCCTTTTTGAATTGGCGCGTGTCAAACGCCTTAAAAGTCCAGCTGATGAGCATCGGCGCACTGCAAATAGGCATAATGTATCTTTTTTATTACTACTCATTTTTGTATTTAACCGTGAGCGAGGTTGCCCTTTTTACCATTTTCACGCCCTTTTATGTGAGCCTTGTTTATGATTTTTTCGCGCGCCGTTTTCGTCCGCTTTATCTTATCAGCATTAGCCTGTGCGTGTTTGGAGCGTTTATCATCAAATTTGGCGCGATAAATTCACACTTTTTAACAGGCTTTTTGCTCATACAAATGGCGAATTTAGCCTTTGGTACGGGGCAAAGCCTTTATAAAATCGTGCTTGAATACCACTCTATCCCTAGCCAACGTAGCATTTTTGGGTATTTTCACTTAGGCGCAGCACTCATCACCGCACTAGCCTTTTTTACTATCGGCGACACGCAAAATCTCCCCGAAAATACTTCATCTTGGATAGTGCTGTTTTATCTAGGGCTTGTGGCAAGCGGGCTTGGATACTTTATGTGGAACAAAGGCGCGACACTTGTGGATAGTGGCATTTTAGCTATAATGAACAACGCCTTAATCCCCGCAGCCATCATCGCTAACGCCCTTTTAGTCGCTCTTTTCTTCCCCGAAAAAAGCGTGGAATTTAGCACCGCAGAATGTGTGAAAATCACGCTTGGCACTTTGATAATGTTTTTTTCATTGTGGCTACACTATAAAATCATCAAGCGATACGAAAGATAAGTATGTGCTTTTTAAGATATTCACCAAATTTGGCTTTTAATCAGCTTTTAAACTTTAAAATTTTATAATACTAAATTTAAGAGCAAAATTTTAAGGATAAAAATGGATATTTTCGATGAAATTTTGAGTGCGAGCCCCAAAGAGAAGTTTTTTCAAATGTTACAGCACGCAAATGCTGGTTCTGTTGAGTTGGTGATAGGAAAATTCATCAAAGAGCATATCGCTTTGCGTGAATTTGTGGAGAGCAAGGGTTTAAGTGAGGCGGAATTTGAGGATTTTAAGGGCGAAAATAGCGCGCTTTTTGAGGAAAGACTCAATGATTATTTTATCGGGCTTACCGCTGAAATTTTAGGAAATGAGGGCTGAATTTGAGAGCTTTTGTAGCGTTTTTTGTCGTTGTGGGGCTGATGAGCGGAGCGCAGCCTACTTTTGAGCACACTTATGAGTTTGTCCTTGAAAAAGATGAAAGGGCAAGCGTTGAGATTACCGAACTAGGATATGAGAATCAAAAGCAAAATTTTGACTTTTATTGGACGCTTTTTGATACAAATAAAATCGTCATACACACTAAATTTAGGCGTTTTCCGCGTCAGTTTGTGCTGTCGATGAAACGCAACTTAAACTGGGCGACACAAACTTTAATCCCTGATTATACGAATCCAAATATCGATAGAGCACGGCTAATCCTTGAATTTAGCGACTTTAACGAGGGTGAGGCTAAATTTAAAATTTACATTGAAGACAAGGACGCAAGGCTCAATGTGGCGTTTTTAGACCCTAACAAAACGCCGCTAAAACCGCCCTTTGCGCCACAAAATAACAAATTCGTGCCTGCCATCATCTTTGGCGTGGAGCAAAACTACTCACTTGGGCGCAGACCGAGCATAGAGCGGCAAATGGGGCTTCAAATCAGTGGCGATTACAACGCAAGCAACTAATAAGGATAAAAAATGCAACGCATAGATGAATTTTTAGCGCATTTCATTAAAGAGCTTGATTACAAGCCCATAAAAACAATGTTTGAAAGCATAAAGCAAGGCAAAAGGTTGCGCTCAAAGCTGATTTTAGCCATAGCGCAAAGCACAAATGACAAATTTTACAAGCTCTGTGCGATAGTTGAATTCATACACCTTGCAAGCTTATTGCACGATGACATTATCGATGAAGCAGAACTTCGGCGCGGAGCAAAGTCCGTAAATGCTGAATTTGGCGCGAAAAATGCACTGATGATGGGCGATATACTCTACTCTTATGCTTTTTGTGAGCTGACAAAATTTCCAAAAGAAGTAGCTTACAGCATTTCAAACGCCGTTACTCGCCTTGCAAAAGGCGAGTTAATGGACATAGAGCTTTCAAAGAGCTTTAACGCCGATGAAAAGGCGTATTTGACGATGATAGAGCTTAAAACTGCGGCTTTGATTGAGGCGAGTGCGTTTAGTGCGGCGCATTTAGCGGGATTAGATGCGCAAAAATTTGGCGAATACGGCAAGAATTTGGGTTTAGCCTTTCAAATCATCGATGATATTTTGGATATAAAAAATGATGAAAAAACGCTTGGAAAGCCCGCTATGAGCGACTTTAAAGAGGGTAAAAGCACGATTTGTTATATTTCATTGTTTAAAGAATTAAACTATAATGAAAAGCAAATTTTGCAAGATTTGTTTAAAAAAGATTTAAGCCAAAGCGAGTTGGAGTGGCTCAAAGATAAATTTAAAGAGCATAAAATCATCGAAAAAACAAGCAAACAAGCAAAAGACTTTGGTTTAAAGGCGATAAAAGCCGTTGAAGGCTTTGAAAATAGTGCTTTGAAAGACATAGTTTTAAAGATGATAGATAGGGAATTTTGATGAATTATTTTTGCGTGAGTTTCACTCACAAAAACACGGGCATAGCATTAAGAGAACGGCTCAGCCTTGATGAAAGTCGCCGCAAAGAGCTGTTGCGCCTTATCAACGCAAACGCTTACATAGAAGAAAGCTTGCTGATAAGCACTTGCAACCGCGTTGAAATTTTTGCCTTTGTGGAGCAAATCGATGAAATTTGTGAGTATATCATCTCTTGTATGGCTGTGCTGTGCGAGGTTGATAAGGAAATTTTGCTCCAACAAGCCGATATTTTCGAGGATAGCGGTGCGATTCATCATCTTTTTTCCGTAGCAAGCTCACTTGATAGCCTTGTCATAGGCGAAACGCAAATTGCTGGACAGCTTAAAGATGCCCTAAATTTCGCGCTCAAACACTGCTTTTGTGGCTTGAATTTAGAACGAGCCGTGCATTTTGCCTTTAAGTGCGCTGCACGCATTCGCAACGAAACAGAAATTTCTAAAAACCCCATTTCAGTGGCATCAGTAGCCGTAGCAAAGGCAAAAGAGCTTGTAAATTTAAGCGAAAAAGAAGCCATCATCATCGGCGCGGGCGAGATGAGCGAGCTTGCCGCCAAACATTTGCTTGCAAATGGCGCAAAAATCATTATTTTAAATAGAAGTAAAGACAAGGCAAAAGAACTTTGCGAAAGTTTGGGAGATGGCGCAAGTTGTGGGGAATTTGAGCGTTTGAGCGAGTATCTTAACCGCTACGAGCTGTTTTTTTCCGCCACAAACGCCAAAGAAGCGATAATCAACGATGATTTGTTGCAAAGGCGCGATTTTACGCGCTATTTTTTTGATATAGCCGTGCCGCGTGATATTGATTTGAGCCAAAGTGAGCGCGTGCAAGTCTTTGCTGTCGATGATTTAGAAGAGGTTGTGCGTAGAAATTTAGCCCTGCGCGAACACCAAGCACAAATAGCCTACTCCATTATCGCTGCGATGACGAATGAATTTTTTAAATACCTAAACGACTTAGCTCTAACGCCTATCATTAAGGCTGTGCGCCTGCAAGCAAAGCACTGCGCCGAAGTAGAACTAGCCAAAGCCTTAAAAAAAGGCTATCTCAAACACAGCGACAAAGAAGAGGCAAGAAAGCTCATACACCAAGTTTTCAAAGCATTTTTACATAGCCCAACGCT
>OIYR01000219.1_pt1 | contig 33385 bp, 48 predicted proteins | sample 1588221 | NCBI WGS metagenome assembly OIYR01 (sample SAMN03283292) | human gut metagenome | biome: human-associated habitat; material: feces | host: Homo sapiens | place: Peru | collected 2012
CTTTTACAATTAAATTATACAACATTTAAAAAAATTAGTCAATAGTTTATTTTAAATTTTTTTCAATATTGATTAATTTAATTTAACAATATTTTATAATATTTAAAAATTTTTGTCAACAAAATAATTTAAATATTTATTAATTATTATACAATCTTTTAAAATAATGTCAATATAATTAATTTAAATATTTTTTAATTTACAAAAAATTTTTAACATTGATTAAAAAATATATAAATAGTTCAAAATTATAAAAAATCTAATTTTACGATTTTATAATATTTATTTGACAAATATAATCATTTTAGTATAATTTTTATATTATAAATATTAGGATAATACAATGATAATAGGATATGGTTATGATTCTCATATATTTGAAAAAAACAGAAAATTAATTTTGGCAGGAATAGAAATTCCTTACGAATTAGGATTAAAAGGACATTCCGATGCGGATGTTATCTCGCATGCTTTGATAGATTCTATATTTGGAGCTTTGGCGCTTGGCGATATAGGAAGCCATTTTCCCGATAACGATAATAAATATAAAGATATTTCTTCAATAAAATTATTAGAAGAGACAATTAAATTAATGGAAGAAAAAGAATATATAATTTCAAATACGGATATTACAATTATACTTGAAAAACCAAAATTAAGAGATTATATAGATTCTATGAGAGAAAATTTATCTAAAGCCTTAAAAACTAAAATAGAAAATGTTTCAATAAAAGCTAAAACAAACGAAAGAATGGACGCGATAGGAAGAGGAGAAGGAATAGCCGTTCATTGCGTTTCTTTATTAAAAAAAATTGACGAATAGGAATTAATATGGCAAATAAAATTACTACAAAATATTTACTCGATTTAGTTTCAAGAAGTTTTGCTTTGGCGATTCCTCTTCTTGATAAAAATAAAAAAATAAAAGTCGAAGTTCAATATTTGCTTGCAAGAATAATTGACACTATTGAAGATTCTATGCATGAAATTAAAGATAAAGAAACTTTGATAACGGGATTTATAAATATATTAAAAACTGCAAATATAGAAAATATAGAGAATTTTAAAAAAGTAGTGATAAGCAAAACGATAAACGAAAATGATAAAATTCTTATAGAAAATATAGATATTGTTCTTAAAGTTTTTTTCAATTTTCCTTTGGATATAAGAAATATATCGATATCATACTTAAAAGAAATGGGCTATGGAATGATTTATTATCAAGACCATATAATTTCAAGCTTTGACGACTTAAACGATTACTGCTATTATGTTGCGGGAACTGTAGGATTATATTTAACGGAAATAACAAGGTTATTAGACGGATTAAATTTAGACAAAGAAAAAGCAAAAAGGCTTGGAATATTTTTACAAAAAATTAATATAATAAAAGACGCTAAAATTGATTATAAAGAAAAAAGAATATTCTGGCCCTCTTCTCTTTTCGATAATGAAAATCCCGCTCCTTATTTTGAAGATAAAGCTTATATGGATAAATCGCTTGAAGTTTTAAATAAAATGATAGAAAGCGCAAATAATGAATTTAAATCTTCAATAGAATATATTATGAGCATAGAAAAAAAAGCTCAAGGTTATAGACGATTCTGTTTAGTTTCGGTATTAATGGGACATGAGACCTTAAAACTTATAAAAAATAATTACGATTTATTTACGGAAAAAACTTTAAAAATATCTAAAAAAACTACTATAGATATAGTTTCAAAAGTAAAATCGGATTTTTATACGAACAAAAAACTTGAAGATATATTAACAAATACTAATTAATCATTGCTGTGAAGATAAATTAATTTTGCGCCTCCTCCTCCAAGTCGGGCTGGGGCTTCTGTAGAATATTTTATATAATATTTTCCTTCTGTCGCTATATAATATTCTACCAAATCTTTCAAAACAGAAATTTTATTTTCGCTTCTAAATCCTTTTCCATGTATTATAAGAATTACTTTTAATTTATTTCTTTTAGCTTCAAAAATAAATTTCTTTACGCTATGCAATGCTCTTTCGCGCGTAAGCCCATGCAAATCCAAAGTATCTTGAGGAATTACATTTTTTAAATTAGGTTTAAACTTTGAATATTTTTTTTCAATATTATTAGTATTTTTTATATGATTTGAGCAATCAAGGTTTTTAATCGCATTTAAAAATATTTCTTTATCTTTTTCGCTATAATTATTATCTTTATCATAATCGTTTTTATTTTTTACATTATTTTTATTGAGATTAATATTTTTTTTATTTTGATTTGCTTTTTGATTTTTAGAATTCTCTTTTAATTTTTTTTGAAATTTATTATTTAAATTTAAATCTTCAGGAAAATATCCATGCTCCAAATAAAACTCGAATAATTCTTTATCTTTAGAATTCTTATACGAGTCTTCGGACATATTAAATCCTTAAAATTATGAATTTAATAATTTAAGAAATTCAAAATTATTTTTAGTGGAACTCATTTTATCAATAACTTTTTCTATAATTCCGTATTCGTCAACATTGCCGTTAATACTTTGAGCGTTTCTTATAAGTCGCATTTTAGCAAGCTCTTCATCGCTTAAAAGCAAATCGTCTCTTCGAGTGGAAGAAGAATCTATATCTATCGCTGGGAATAATCTTCTATTTGCAAATTTTCTGTCTAAATGAAGTTCCATATTTCCCGTTCCTTTAAACTCTTCGTAAATATAATCGTCCATTCTACTTCCCGTATCGACTAAAGCGGAAGCTATTATTGTCAAAGAACCTCCGTCTTCTATATTACGAGCAGCTCCGAAAAATCTTTTTGGTTTATGCAAAGCGTTTGAATCGACTCCGCCCGTAAGTATCTTTCCGCTTGCTGGAACGGTTAAGTTATAAGCTCTTGAAAGTCTGGTTATAGAATCTAATATAATAACAACATCATGTTTATTTTCAACCAATCGTTTAGCTTTCTCTAAAACCATTTCAGAAACTTGACAATGTTTTTCTGGCGGTTCGTCAAAAGTTGAAGCTATAACTTCGGCTTCTGGAACATTTCTCTTCATATCGGTAACTTCTTCTGGTCTTTCGTCTATTAGAAGTATAAAAAGTTTTATATCGGGATAATTTCTGCAAATAGCGTTTGCAATCTCTTGAAGCATCATAGTTTTTCCCGCTTTTGGAGGCGAGACAATTAAACCTCTCTGTCCTTTTCCTATAGGAGAAACTAAATTTATTATTCGAGTTGAAATTTTATTTGGCGCAAATTCTAAATTTATTCTTTCATTTGGAAATATCGGCGTTAGCTTATCAAATATAGGTCTTTTATATAAATTCTCTGGCTTATCTCCGTTAACTCTCTCTATTCTTAAAAGTCCAAAAAATTTTTCTGGGCTATTATCTTTAGGAGGACGAACTTCGCCTCCGACTACATCTCCCGTTCTTAATCCGAATAATCTTATTTGAGTCGGAGCTATATATATATCGTCATGCCCCGATAAATAATTTGTATTTTTAGACCTTAAAAAACCAAAACCGTCTGGTAAAACTTCTAAAGTTCCTTCCGCTTCTATTTTTCCGCCCGAGTTAAGATGCGCTCTTAATATTAAATGCATTAATTCCTGACGGCGAACATTAGTATCTCTTCTTACGCCATAGCCGTTTGCAAATTCTAATAATTCTTCAAATGTCAAACCGCTTAATTTATTTATATAAATAATATCTTGAGGTCTTTTTATACTTTGAACCTCTTCGTATTCAATATTATTATCTTCTTGCGAAATTGCATTCTCTTCGTTATTAGAAATATTTTCAGTATTAACGGAAATCGCTTTTACGACTTTTTTTCTAACACTCCTAACTTTAACGGGTTTAGCTTCCGTATTATCCGCAACATTAGACTCAATATTTTCTTCAATTGTATTTGCTTCGTTTATAGACATAAGCGCTCCTCAATAATAATATACTTTTAAAGCATATAAACATTATATATTTATATTAGATTTATAAATTAGTATTCATTATATTTATTTTTCTATTTTTTTATTTCAGTTTTATTAGACGAACCATCGCAAAGCATAACCACGCACATATCGGCAGCATCTCCAAATCTTTTATACGACAAAATTTTTCTAACAAAACCGCCGTTTCTGTCTAAATATCTTGGGGCAATATCTTTAAATAATTTCCTTAATATAGTTTCGTCTTTTACATATCTTGCTATTATTCTTCTATTATGAATATTATCGGTTTTTGCTCTATAAATAATTTTGTCGGCTAATTGTTTTATAGCTCTGCCCTTTTCTTTAGTAGTTTCTATTTTCTCATATTTTAAAAGAGAAGTTAGCATATTTGAAAGCATAGCTTTTCTATGGGCGCTTGTTCTATTAAATTTTTTAACGCTTACTCTATGTCTCATTTTATTATCCTTAATTTAATTATTTATTTTATATCATTCTTCTCATTCCAAGATGAGCGCCGTATTCTTCAAGTTTTTCTTTAATCTCTTCGATAATCATTTCATTAGCTCCCGTAAGTCTTAATAAATCGCTATCAGATTTTAAAGCTACTTTATCGAGAGTTTTCAAATCGGATGAAATTAAAAAATTAGCGGTTCTTATTGAGAATTCCACTTCTTCGACATGTTTATCTTTCAAAACATCCAAAATAGAATTCTTTGGAGCTTCTTCTAATTTTTCATCATCTTCATTGGCTTCTTCTGGCAACATAAAACAAAGCAAATTATCTTTTAATATTTTAGCCGCCCAAGATAGCGCCTTATCTGGAGCTATATTTCCTTTAGTTTCTATTTCTAAAGTGAGCCTTCCATAATCTATTCTCTGCCCTACTCTTATATCTTCCACATTATAATTTACGCTTACTATAGGAGAATATATAGCGTCTATTACTATAGCGTTAATATCGCTTATCAATTCTGCGGATACTTCGGCTGGCACATAACTATAGCCTCCGTCTATTTGAATATCCATTTCAAAACTATAACCTTCGGATATTGTCGCTATATAATAATCTGGATTATAAACTTTTACTTCAGAATCGGATTCAACCAAATCTTTAGCCGTTATAATACAAGGACCTTCTTTTTTTACATGAATAGTTTTACTCTCTATATGGTCGGGAAGAGAAACAACGACATTTTTAAGATGCATTATCATAACTATCGTGTCTTCTTTCATACCTTCTACATTTTCAAATTCATTGCTTACATCTTTTATTTTAATAGCCGTGATGGCGTATCCTGGTATTGAAGATAATAATACTCTTCTTAAAGCGTTACCTATGGTAACGGCATATCCTCTTTCAAAAGGTTGAGCTATAAATTTTCCATAATTAGAAGTCAAATCTTTAGCTTCAAAAGTGACTTTATGCGGATGCCTTATAGATTCCAATATTTCTTTTAATGCCATTCTTATAATACCTCTTATGCCGTTTATTTAGAATAATACTCAATTATGAGCTGTTCGTTAATAGGATATTCTATATGCTCTCTTATAGGCAGAGTTACAATTTCTCCCGTTTTATTAGACAAATCTAAACTAAGCCATGCGGGAACATATTCGCTTTTTAAATCCTCTACTATCTCTTTAACCTGTCCTATAGCGTTTCCTCTATCGGTAATTGAAATTTTATCTCCGACTTTTACGCAATAAGAAGGAATTGTCATTCTCTTGCCATTAACGGAAATAAATCCATGATAGACAAATTGCCTAGCTTGAGACCTGCTTTTAGCGAGTCCTAATCTATAAACGACATTATCCAAACGCAATTCTAATAATCTAAGTAAATTTTCGCCTGAAACCCCGCTTATACGAGTAGCTTCTTGATAGTAATTTCTAAATTGCTTTTCTAAAATACCGTATATTCTTTTAACTTTTTGTTTTTCTCTCATCTGAACGCCGTATTCCGATAATTGTTTCATTTTACGATTAACGGGACCTGGAACTTCTCTTCTTTTAGTTATAGCGCATTTTGCGGTAACGCATCTATCGCCTTTTAACATAAGTTTCATTCGTTCCCTGCGACATAATCTGCAGCTTGCATCTCTGTATCTTGCCATAATTTATTAACTCCTATTTATAGCGCAATTATATTCTTCTTCTCTTTTTTGGACGACATCCGTTATGAGGCATCGGAGTAACATCTTTAATAAGTTTAACCTTTAAACCCGAAGATTCAACGGCTCTTATAGAACTTTCTCTGCCCATACCAGGACCTTTTACATACACATCAACCTCGCGAACGCCCATTTCAAAAGCTTTTTTAGAAGCTTTTTCGCTTGCAATTTGAGCGGCAAACGGAGTGGATTTTTTACTGCTTTTATAATCTCCATCCAAACCAGCGCTCGCCCAAGATAAAGTATTGCCATTACGGTCGGTTATTGTAACTATAGTATTATTAAAGCTAGCTTTTATATGCACTATTCCAAAAGCCTCTACCTTTTTATCTCTTTTAACTTTTTTATCTTTTACAGTTTTTTTAACTCTTTGAGTTGCCACTAAATTGTTCCTCCATTAAATTATTTCTTACCAGGAGCTTTTTTCTTGCCCGCTATAGCTTTTCTGGCTCCTCCGCCTCTTGCATTTCTTGAATTTGTTCTTGTCCTCTGTCCTCTTACGGGAAGCCTCTTAATATGTCGCATTCCTCTATAAGAGTGAATATCTTTTAATCGTTTTATATTATTAAATAATTCAGTTCTCAAATCGCCTTCAACTTTAGTAGTCGATTCTATAGCGTCTCTTAAAGCGGTAATTTGAGCGTCAGTCAAATCTTTAGCCTTAACGGAATAATCTATATTAGCCTTATCGCATATTACATGAGCTAAAGTTCTTCCTATTCCGTATATGTCGGTAAGCGCTATCTCTATTCTTTTATTATTTCTTATTTCAACACCCATTAATCGAGCCATTTATTTTCTCCTTCTTCAAAACTTCCTTAAAAATTATTTTTGTTTTTGTTTATGTCTTGGATTTTTTTTACATATAACTCTAATAATGCCTTTTCTCTTAACAATTTGGCAATCATTACATCGTTTTTTTATCGAACTTTTTACTTTCATTATAATTATTCTCCGTTTATTTACTTATAACGATAAATTATTCTTCCCTTTGTTAAATCATAGGGAGACATCTCTATAGTTACCTTATCGCCTGGAAGAATACGAATAAAATTCATACGCATTTTTCCAGATATATGAGCCAATATTTTATGCCCGTTTTCAAGCTCAACTCTAAAAGTAGCGTTTGGCAAAGGCTCTACTACAATTCCTTCAACTTCAATAGTTTCTTTTTCAGCCATAATTTACCTTCGCACTTTAGATTTTTTTAATATTCCGTCATAATTATGCATTTGCAAATACGACTCAATTTGTTTTAATAACTCAACGGCAACGCTTACGCTAATCATTACGGAAGTTCCGCCCATTAAATAAACCAATGAATTATTACTTCCCTTAAAAGGAGCAAATATCGGAATCTTCGACATAAGGTCAGGAAATACCGCTATAGCCGCTAAAAATATAGAGCCTCCTATAGTTATTCTTCCCAATACCGTTTTAAGATATTCTGCCGTTTGGGTTCCAGGTCTATAACCAGGAATAAATCCGCCTTGCTTCTTCAAATTTTCCGCTATATCATCTGGATTAAATTGCACCGAAGTATATACATAAGCAAACATTATAACCAATAAACAATATAAAATTATATATGCCCAACTTCCATAAGAGAAAAATCTAAGCAAAGCGTCAAGCCATCTCCATTGAATTCCTCTAGTCAAACTCGCTATTTGAGCGGGAATTGCCATTAATGCCGAAGCAAATATTATAGGTATAACTCCAGATGGATTAATCTTAAAAGGTATATGAGTCGATTGAGCGCCAAAAACCTTTCTTCCAACCACTCTTTTAGCGTATTGAACGGGAATTCTTCTCTGTCCGCTTTCTTCATAAACTACACAAAAAATAACTATCGCAAATATTATAAAGAAAAGAACTATAACTAAAGAATTCAAATATTCGCTGTCTTTTTTCTGAATCATATCGTAAACGCCAGCGGGAATACGAGCGACAATTCCAGCAAAGATTATAACCGAAATTCCGTTTCCAAGTCCTCTTTCTGTAATTTGGTCTCCAAGCCACATTAAAAACATAGTTCCAGCGGTAGCGGTAGCGACAGCTATAAGAACAAAACCTAATCCAGGATTCATATATATCATAGCGCCTTCATTTATGCTCTGAATCCAACTTGCCATAGCAGCCGATTGTATTATACAAAGAACTAAAGCTAAATATCTAACATATTGATTTATTTTCTTTCTTCCGCTTTCTCCTTCTTTTTGCATTCTCTCTAAAGCTGGAATAACGACTCCAAGAAGTTGCATAATAATCGAAGCGGATATATAAGGCATAATTCCCAAAGCTAATATTGAAAATCTAAATAAAGCTCCGCCTGAAAATAAATCCATAATCGTTAAGAGCCCGCCTCCGCCTTGAGCTGAAGATAAAAATTCTAAAAGCGCAGTCGGGTCTATTCCAGGAGTAGGTATATGGCTTCCTATTCTATAAACCAAAATAGCCATAACAGTATATAAAATTCTGTCTCTTAATTCCTGCACTCTAAATATATTAGTTAATGATTTAAACATTTAATTACCCTATTAAGATTTAATATCTTTTTTCTCTCTAACATATTTTTTACGCTCGTTTATTATAACCTTACCGCCCGATTTTTCAATCTTTTCTATAGCCTTTTTACTTGCTATATCAACGGTAATATTAACGGCGTTTTTAACCTCTCCCATAGAGAGAAGTTTTATATAATCTCTTTTAGAAGATAAATAACCCAACTTTAATAAAGTCTCTCTCGATATTTCATTAGAGCCTATAGAATCCAATTCGCCTACATTAATAATATTTACCGACTTTTTAAAAGCCGAATTATTAAAACCGCTTTTTGGCATTCTTCTATGCAAAGGCATCTGTCCGCCTTCGAAGCCCGCTCTTCTGCTATAACCAGCTCGAGATTGAGCGCCTTTATCTCCTCTTCCTGCCGTGCATCCCCAACCAGAACCTTGTCCGCGTCCTACCCTATGCTTCTTTTTGCTTGAGCCTTTTGGAGCGCTTAATATTTTTGTATTTTCCTGTCCCATTTATACAAACCTCACTTATATTCCACTTTAAGAAGATGCGAAATTTTATTTATCATTCCTTTTATTTGAGGAGTGGCTTCATGCTCGACTATTCTTCTTCTCTTTTTAAATCCCAAAGCTACAACCGTATCTCTTTGAGATTTTTCATACCCTATGGGAGATTTAACTAATTTTATAATAACTTTAGACATTTATTCCACCTTCCCATAAATTTGTTCTATACTAACGCCTCTCTTATTAGCCATCTGCTCTACAGTTTTTAAGGATTTAAGTCCTTCAAAAGCGGCTTTAGCCAAATTCATAGCGTTATTATTGCCAAGAGATTTTGAAAGTATATTTTTAACTCCAACCAATTCAAATACCGCTCTAGCGGGACCGCCTGAAATAACTCCCGTTCCTTTAGATGCTGGTTTCATAATTATTCTACTGCTTCTAAATATTCCAACGGTATTATGAGGTATAGTTTCGCCTTTCAAATTAACTTCTATCATATTTTTTTTAGCCTGTTCTATAGCTTTTCTAATAGCGTCTGGAACTTCGTTAGCTTTACCGTATCCCAAACCGACATGTCCATTTTTATCGCCCAATACCATTAAAGCGGCAAATCTAAATCGTCTTCCGCCTTTCATAACTTTAGCGACTCTGTTTAGAGTTATAAGACGCTCTTCATACATATTTTTTTCTTCATTATGATGATTATTGCTCATTAAAAATCCGCTCCTTAAAATTTTAATCCCGCTTCTCTAGCTCCATCAGCTAAAGATTTTACTTTTCCATGATATATATATCCATTTCTGTCAAATACGACTTCGTTTATATTTTTATCTTTCGCCCTTGAAGCTAAAGTTTTGCCTATTTCTTTCGCAATATCCACATTTTTACCGCTCTTTAAATCTTTTTCTTGCGAAGAAGCGGACGCTAATGTTATGCCTTTGCTATCGTCCACGATTTGAGCCGATATATATTTAAGGCTCTTATAAACCGTAAGTCTTGGACGCTCTGCAGTTCCCTCTATCTTTATGCGAATGCTTCTCTTTCTTCTTTCTCTTTGAGATTTAATCTTTTCTCTTAATCCCATAATTTCTCCCTTATTTAGCGGCTTTTTTGCTTTCTTTATGTTTTATATACTCGCCTTCAAATCTAACGCCTTTGCCTTTATAAGGCTCGACAGGTCTTTTCTTTTTAATATTCATAGCAAGCTCGCCAACTTGTTCTTTATCGTTTCCTTCTATAATAATTTTTGTATCCTTTTCTACAGTAACTTTTATGCCTTCGGGTATTTTCATTTTAACATCGTTTGAAAAACCTAATTGCAGAGTTATAATGTTACCCTGAACATTAGAACGATATCCAGTGCCTTCTAATTGCAAAACCTTTTTATAACCCGAATCAACGCCTTCAATCATATTATATATAAGTTTCCATACCAAACCTAATTGAGCGGAATATTTAGCCTTATTTTCTTTAATGGCTTTTTCATTATCGCTTTCAATTTTAGGAGGTTTAATCCAAAGAGCGTTGCCTTCAAGTTCAAATATTATATAATCAAAAAAATCTTTTGTCAACTCCCCTCTTTTACCTTTAACGGTTATTTTATGTCCGTCAATTTTAACATCGACTCCCGCTGGAATCTGTATAGGTTTATTAGCCAATCTACTCATTATAATATCCTCTCATTACCATACATAGCATAAAACTTCGCCGCCGACATTTTCTTTTCTTGCCTGTTTATCCGTCATAACTCCTTTGCTTGTTGATATTACGGATATTCCAAAACCATTTTTTACTTGAGGTATTGTATCTACCGAAGTATAAACTCTAAGTCCCGGCGTGGATACTCTTTGTATTCCTTCTATTACAGAACTTCCTTCATAATATTTTAAATCTATTTCAATACGAAAGAAATTCTTATTCTTTACTTCAACTTTATTAAAGTCGTTAATATAACCTTCTTTCTTCAAAATTTCAAGTATATTTTCCATTTTTTTAGAAAACGGTATAGTTACATTTTCTTTTTTAGCTCTGCAACCGTTTCTGATAACGGTTAAAGCGTCCGCTATAGGGTCATGCACACTCATTTATAATCTCCTTAACTCCAAAAATTACCAACTCGATTTAGTCACGCCTGGAATTAAACCTTTATTAGCTAAATCTCTAAAACATATTCTGCACATTTTATATTGTCTTATATAAGCTCGCGGTCTTCCGCATATAGGACAACGATTATATTGTCTCGTTTTATATTTTTGTTTTTTTGTAGCTTTAACTTTAAGCGCTAATCTAGCCATTATTTATTCTCCTGACTTTTAGGCGCAGCGCGAAATGGCAAACCTACTCTTTCTAATAGAACTCTTGCCATATCGTCATTATCTGCGGTGGTTACTATAGTTATATTTAAGCCTTTTACGGCATCCGTTTTATCAAAACTTATTTCTGGGAATATAATATGCTCTTTTATACCCAAATTATAATTACCGTTTCCGTCAAATCCTCTTCTTGGAATTCCTTGAAAATCTCTAACTCTAGGCAAAGCTATAAATATGAGCCTTTCTAAAAAATCATACATTCTCTCGCCTCTTAAAGTTACTCTGCATCCAATCGGCATTCCTTGTCGCAATTTAAAATTTGCTATGGATTTTTTTGCCCTAGTAATAATTGCTCTCTGCCCCGCTATTTGAGTAAGTTCTTCAACCGCGGAATCGACATATTTTTTATCCGAAACAGCCATACTTATTCCCATATTGATAATTATCTTTTCTATTTTAGGAACAGCCATAATAGAATTAAGATTCATATCTTTTAACATAGACTGTTTAATTTCTTTTTCGTATCTATCTTTTAATACTGACATAATTATTACCTCTATTTATCGAGAACCTCTCCCGATTTTTTGGAATATCTTTTTAATTTTCCGTCTACATTTTTCATGCCTATTCTTGAAGCTTTTCCCGATTTATCTACTACCATTACATTTGATATATGTATAGAAGCTTCTCTTTCAACTATACCGCCTTTTTGGTTTTCTTGAGATTTAGGCATCGTTTTTTTTATCATATTTATATCTTTTACAAGAACTCTGCCCGATGCTCTATCGATTGAAAGAACTTCGCCTCTTTTTCCGCTATGCTCTCCCGTTATAACTTCAACCGTATCGCCTTTTTTAACTCTATATTTTGTATTGCTTAAATTCAATTTCTTTATCATTATAATTAACCTCTGTATGCCATTTATATTACTTCGGGAGCAAGCGATACTATTTTCATAAAACCTTTATCTCTCAACTCTCGCGCTACGGGACCGAATATGCGTTTGCCTCTTGGTTCTTTTTTATCATCCACTATAACCGCAGCATTCTCGTCAAATCTTATGTATGAACCGTCATTTCTTCTAACTTCTTTTTTTACTCTAACTATAACGGCTTTTACAACTTTTCCTTTTTCTATAGAACAAGTCGGTATAATATCCACAACGGAACAAACTATTATATCTCCCAAAGTTGCGTATCTGCGTCTGCTTCCGCCCAAAACTTTAATACATTTCAATTTTTTTACGCCCGTATTATCGGCTACATTAAGAGTGGTTGGCGTTTGTATCATATTTACTCTCCTTCAACCGTTTGAGCCATACTCATTTCTGGAGCATGCTTTTCTCTTTTTAGAACGCTCTCTAATTCGCTATCCATAGAATCTTTTTCCACGCGTTCGGCTTTCTTCAATATCTTTATCAATCTAAATTTTTTATCTTTGCTTATAGGTCTGCATTCTATCACTCTAATCAAATCTCCTTCGGCGCATTCGTTCTTTTCATCATGAACTTTATAGCGTTTATTCTTGCTTATTGTTTTGCCGTAAAGAGGATGTTTCTGCCTTATTTCAACTTTGATAACTACCGTTTTATCCATTTTATCAGAAACTACGATTCCTTCAAGCTCTCTTTTATATTTTTTTGCTTTGCTTTCCACAATAATACCCTCTACTATTTTTTAATACCAAGTTCATATTGGCGAATAAAAGTTTTAACTTTAGCTATATCCTTACGAGATTTTTTTAGCTGATGAGTTTGTCTTGCATCGCCTACCACTTTTTCAAATCTATGCTCTTGATATTCCTTCTCTAATTTTAAAAGTTCGCTTTTAAGTTCTTCCAAACCTAACGACTTATAATCTTTATTTTTAGCCATTATATAGCCTCCCTCTTAATAAACTTCGTTTTTATTGGAAGTTTAAATCCAGCCAATCTAAAAGCCGATTGAGCTAATTCTTCGGGAACTCCCGCTATTTCAAATATAACCTTTCCAGGTTTTACAACGGCTACCCAATATTCCACATTTCCTTTGCCTTTACCCATCCTCGTCTCCGCTGGTTTTTTAGTATAAGGTTTATCGGGAAAAACTTTTATCCACATTTTACCTACTCGTTTTACATGCCTTGAAATCGCTATACGAGCCGCTTCAATCTGTCTATCCGTTAACCATACTGGCTCTAAAGCCATTAAACCGTAATCTCCAAAAGTTAAATTACTTCCTCTTTTAGAGTTTCCTTTCATTCTGCCTCTATGTTGTTTTCTATACTTCGTTCTTGAAGGTTGTAACATTATCTATCTCCTTTAGAACTGATAACTTCTCCTGCGTCATCCTGTTTATGTTCTCTTTTATCAAGAATTTCGCCTTTATATATCCAAACTTTCACTCCAATTATGCCGAAAGTTGTGGAAGCTTCAGCCGTTCCATAATCTATATTCGCTCTTAAAGTATGCAAAGGCACTGAGCCATTTTTATATTGTTCTGTTCTTGCTATATCCGCTCCAGCCAATCTGCCCGAACACATAACTTTAATGCCTTTAGCTCCTTTTTTCATCGCTTGAGTTATAACGCCTTTCATAGCTCTTCTAAAAGCTACGCGCATTTCTAATTGACGAGCTACATTTTGAGCTGCTAAAGTTGCATCTAATTCGGCGTCTTTAATTTCCTTTATAGAAACTTGAACGGGCTTTTTTACCATTTTCTGTATAACATTTTTAACTATTTCGACTCTCTGCCCTTTAGGACCTATAACTATTCCCGCCCTTGCCGTAGCTATAAAAACATTTATTCTATCAGGAAAACGAACTATCTCTATATTGGATATTGCAGGGTCAAAAGCGTCTTTTTTGCCGCCAATTTTTTTATGCTCTTCTTTTAAAGTTTTATAATAATAATTCATTATATATCGTCTTATAGATAAATCTTCATGCAAACTATCAGCGTAACTTCTGCTGTCTTCAAACCATCTACTTGACCAAGTTTTATTTATTCCAAGTCTTAAACCTATAGGACTAACCTTTTGACCCATTTTATACCTCCGCCGTTTTTGGGCTTTCTTCTTTTTTAGCCGCAGATTTTATTTTTTTCTTTTCAGGTTTTTTATCATCGCTTAATACTATAGTAATATGCGAAAGTCTCTTTAATATGGGGTCGGCGCTTCCTCTACTTGCCGCTCTTATTCTTTTAAGCATTGGCGCTTTATCCACAAAAGCCGATTTAACCCATAAAGTATCGGGATTAATATTTCTCGATTGAAATATTGCATTTGCTATTCCGCTTTTAATCGCTTTTCTCAAAACGATAGAAGACATTTGAGGCATTACCATCAAATTAGCTATCGCATGATTAACATATTCTCCTTTTATAAAAGGAAGCAGCCTTGCAATTTTTCTGCGTCCTATACGCAAATAACGAACTCTTACATTATAATCCATAATCTTAAATCCTTACTTTTTAGCAACTTTAGAGGCACCCGCATGAGAACGAAATGTTCTAGTAGGAGCAAATTCGCCCAATTTATGCCCAATCATATTTTCTTGTATATAAACGGCGACAAAAGTTTTACCGTTATGTACATTTATAGTATAACCTATCATTTCGGGAATAATAGTCGAAGCTCTGCTATAAGTTTTTATTTGATGCTTATTATCCCCAGCTTGTATTTTCTTAAAAAGATTTTTATCAACAAAAGGTCCTTTTTTAATGGAACGAGACATTATTTTTTACCTCCTCTTTTCTTAATTATTAATCTATCCGAATATTTATTTTTCTTTCTTGTTTTATATCCTTTAGTAGGAACGCCCGTAGGAGAAACGGGATGAGGATTACCCTGTCCGCTCTTACCTTCGCCTCCTCCATGCGGATGGTCGACTGGATTCATTACTACTCCCCTAACTTTAGGTCTTCTTCCTTTATGTCTTGTCGTTCCAGCTTTTCCGTCAGTAGTATTAAAATGGTCTAAATTACCAATCTGTCCTATCGTAGCGTAACAATTTTCTAAAATTCTTCTCTCTTCTCCCGAGCGAAGTCTTATTACGCAATAACCTCCGCTTTTAGCCGTTATTTGCGCTCCGCCTCCAGCCGCTCTAACTAACTGTCCACCTTTACCCGGAGTTAGTTCTATATTATGTATTATAGTTCCCAAAGGAATTTTTCTTAAAGGCAAACTGCAACCTACTCTTACTTTAGCGTTCTCTCCGCTTATAACTTTATCTCCAATATTCAAACCTAAAGGATAAATTATATATCTTTTCTCTCCGTCAGTATAGTTTAAAAGAGATATATAAGCGCTTCTATTTGGGTCGTATTCTACCGAAACTACTTTAGCTTCTATATCATGTTTATCTCTTCTAAAATCAATAAGTCTAAAAAGTTTTTTATGTCCGCCACCTCTTCGGCGCATTGTTATACGACCGTTTGAAGAGCGTCCACTTATACGCTTTTTGCCATATACTAAAGATTTACAAGGCTCGTTTGTTGTAATATCCGAAAAATCAACTACGGTTCTATAGCGCAAACTTGGAGTTGTCGGTTTAAATTTCTTAATAGCCATCGTTATTCCTCAATTATTTTACTATATCTATTTTCTCTTTACCATCAAGAACTATTATCGCTTTCTTATAGCTTCGAGTATATCCTCTCTTGCTCATTCTACGATTTTTCTTTTTAGGCTTAACATTTATTATCTTACAATCAAGCGGATGCACATTAAATATCTTTTCAACCGCTTTCATTAATTCTGATTTATTAGCATCCTGTCTTACTTTAAATACATAATATCTCTTTTCCGTTCCTTTTGGCTCGGTTCTTAAAATATTACTCTTTTCGGTAAGTATAGGTTCAATCAAAAGAGAATACATACTCATAATTTTTAACCCTTAATCCTATCGTTTAATTTAGACAAAGCCGTTTTAGTAAAATATACTTCATCGGCGTAATATAAAGGATGAATAGCCATACTATCGGCGTTTACAAGTTTCAAATCCTTAATATTTCTCAAAGATAACAATAATTTATTATAATTATCTCCCAAAGCTTCGTCTTTTCCAACCACAAAAGTAACTTTTCTACTTTTAGGCTCTTTAACCTTACTTATAAAACTTGCCATTCTTTTAGTTTTCGGAGCGTCAAAAGTAAAATCTTCAAAAACCTTAAGAACATTATTGCCATATTTTAAAGATAAAACCGACAACAAAGCTTTTCTTTTAACTTTTTTAGGCAATCTATAACTATAATCTCTCGGTTTTGGAGTATGCGCTTTTCCGCCTCCAACCCATATTGGCGACCTTGTAGAACCCGCTCTCGCTCTTCCCGTTCCTTTCTGTCTCCAAGGCTTTTTACCGCCTCCTGAAACTTCTCCTCTAGTTTTCGTAGAATGAGTTCCCTGCCTTTTATTTGCAAGCTCGTTTTTTATAGCTTCATAAAGCAGATTATTATTGACTTCAGATTTAAAAATCTCATCAACAATTTCTAAATTGCCCGCATTGTCTCCGTTTTCATTTAGTATTACTACTTCCATCTTTATTATCCTGCTTAATTATATCCATTATACCATAGAATTCTTTTTTTTGTTAATCTTTTTAACCGCCGAAGTTAATTTTACTATGCTATTAACCGCTCCTGGTATAGCGCCTTTTATCATAATTAAATTATCTTCCGCTCTTATATCGATAACTTTTAAATTCTGTATAGTGGTTAGCGCATTTCCCATATGTCCTGGCATACCTTTACCTTTCCATACTCTCGAAGGATAACTATTGCAGCCTATAGAACCCGCTCTTCTTCTAAAATTAGAGCCATGACTCATAGGTCCGCCGTCATAATTATGCCTTTTCATAACTCCCGCAAAACCTCGTCCTTTACTTAAAGAACTAACATCTATAAAATCGCCCGCTTGAAATATATCGACTTTAAGCTCTTGTCCAACAGAATAAGAACTCGTATTATCGATTCTAAATTCTTTCAAATATTTTTTAGGCTCTAAATTCATTTTTTTAAATTGTCCTATTTGCGGTTTTTTCAAATGCTTTTCCTTTATTGAGCCATAGCCCAACTGAATAGCGTTATAACCGTCTTTCTCATTATCTCTTATCTGCATTACCGTGCATGGTCCGGCTTCTACAACTGTTACCGCTATAGCGTTTCCCGTTTCATCAAAAACCGTAGTCATGCCCAATTTTTTGCCAATTATTCCTACCATCGGCGAATCCTCTATAATGATTTTACTACTTTATTTATATTCAAATATTCTAAATATCAAACTATTACAGATAAATCGTAGTAAAGCTTTATCTTTAATATAAACGCTTATTTCAACTGAACATCAACTCCAGCTGGAAGCGCCAATTTTTTTAGAGATTCAGTTGTTTGAGGAGTTACCTCAAAAATATCTATAAGCCTTTTATAGATACGCATCTCAAACTGCTCTCTAGACTTAATATTAACATGCGGACTTCTTATAACCGTCACCTTGCGTATGCTTGTAGGCAAAGGTATAGGTCCCGATACTCTCGCTCCTGTCTTCTTAACGCTTTCAACTATCGATTGAGCCGATTGGTCAATAAGCTCAATATCAAAGGCTTTTAGTTTAACTCGTATTTTCTGTTCTTTCATAGCTTGAATTACTCGCTTAATCTCGTTTATTATAAAGGGCATAATTTTATTTTACACCCTTAATTAAATCCTTTACTCCAAAATTTTAGTCACAACGCCGTTACCTACGGTTTTACCGCCTTCTCTTATAGCGAATCTCTGTTTCTCTTCCATAGCAATTTGGCTTATTAACTCTATAGTTAAATTAGCGTTATCGCCTGGCATTATCATTTGAGAACCTTCAGGTAAATTTATTACTCCCGTAACATCCGTAGTTCTAAAATACATTTGCGGCCTATAACCTGTTACAAAACCGCTATGTCTTCCGCCTTCTTCTTTTTTAAGAATATAAACTTCCGCTTCAAATTTCTTATGCGGCGTTATAGTTCCAGGTTTAGCCAATACCTGTCCTCTTTCAACGGCTTTTCTTTCAATACCTCTTAAAAGACAACCGACATTATAACCTGCAATTCCCACAACCTCTTTCTTAAACATCTCAACGCCTGTGCAAGTAGTTTTTTGAGTATCTCTCAAACCTACTATTTCAACTTCGTCTCCTTTAGTGATTTTACCTCTTTCAATTCTGCCCGTAACAACAGTTCCTCTTCCAGGAATAGAATAAACATCTTCTATTGACATTAAAAAATCTTTATCAACTTCTCTAACAGGGTCTGGAATATAAGTATCTAAAGCGTTTAAAAGGTCTATTATACATTTGCAATCCGCGTCTTCTCTTGGATTTTTTCCAGCCTCTATAGCTTGAATTGCCTTAATTGCGCTTCCTCTAATAATAGGAGTTTTACTTCCATCAAAACCGTAATGGTCTAAAACATCCACAACTTCTGCTTCAACTATTTCAGCCATTTCAGGGTCGTCCAATTTATCGCATTTATTTAAGAATACAACTATATAATTAACGCCTACTTGCCTTGACAAAAGAACATGTTCTTTAGTTTGAGGCATAACTCCGTCTTCAGCCGAAACAACCAAAATCGCTCCGTCCATTTGAGCTGCGCCCGTTATCATGTTTTTAATATAGTCTGCGTGTCCAGGACAATCCACATGGGCATAGTGCCTGTTATCAGATTCGTATTCGACATGCGAAGTCGCTATTGTTAAAATTTTCGTAGGGTCTCTTCTACCTTGACTTTCGGAAGCTTTAGCAACCGAATCGTAAGCTACTTTTTGAACCGTATCTGGAAACATAGCCGATGATACAGCCGTTATTGCCGATGTTAATGTAGTTTTACCATGGTCAACATGCCCAATAGTTCCAACATTTACATGCACCTTTTTACCATCATAAGTTCCTGCCATTTTTATCCTCCAATTTATCCCTATTATTTTAGGAATTTTATTTTTTTATTTATTTTTATTTTATTATTTAGCATTACCCATTCTCGCGCCTATAATCTCTTCTGCCACATTTTTAGGCACTTCTTCATAATGAGAGAACTGCATAGTATAGCTTGCCCTTCCTTGCGAAACATTTCTTATACTCGTAGTATAACCGAACATTTCTGCAAGAGGCACTGTGGCGTTTATGGATTTATAACCAGATTTATCGGTAAATCCATGAACTTGTCCTCTTCTTGAAGCCAAATCTCCTATAATATCTCCCATATAATCTTCGGGCGTCATAACCTCAACGCTCATCATAGGCTCTAACAAATAAGGGTCCGCTTTCTTACAACCATCCTTAAAGCCCATAGACGCCGCTATTTTAAATGCCATTTCGGAAGAATCCACAGGGTGAAAAGAACCGTCAAAAGCGGAAACTATAACATCGAGCATTGGATAATTTGCCAAAACTCCCGTATTCATAGCTTCCAAACATCCTTTTTCAACCGCAGGTATATATTCTCTCGGAACAACTCCTCCGACTATCTCGTTATTAAATTTAAACCCAGCGTTAGCTTCGTTAGGACCTACTCTCAACCAAACATCGCCATACTGTCCTTTACCGCCCGATTGACGAACAAATTTACCTTGAACTTCAACCGTTTTCTTAATGCCTTCTCTATAAGAAACTTGAGGACGCCCAACATTCGCATCAACCTTATATTCTCTCTTCATTCTATCGCATATTATCTCTAAATGCAACTCTCCCATTCCAGCGATAATAGTTTGTCCCGTTTCTTCATTAAAACTAACTCTAAAAGTCGGGTCTTCTTCCGCCAATCTCGATAAAGCCACAGACATTTTATCTCTATCGCCTTTAGTTTTAGGCTCTATCGCAACATTAATAACAGGCTCGGGAAAATTAATCGCTTCAAGTATTATAGGAGCGTTTTCGGGACATAAAGTATCTCCCGTAGTCGTATCTTTTAATCCAACCGCCGCCGCTATATCGCCAGAATAAACCGTTTCGATTTCTTCTCTTTTATTGGCATGCATTTGAAGTATTCTTCCGATACGCTCTCTCTTGCCTTTAGTGGCGTTATAAACATAAGAACCAGCTTCAAGTTTTCCAGAATAAACTCTAAAAAACGCAATTTTTCCAACATGCGGGTCCGTCATTATTTTAAATGCCAAAGCGCTAAATTTTTCATCGTCCGAACTTTTTCTAACTATTTCATGTCCTTCCAAATCAGTTCCTTCAATCTCTCCTCTATCCATTGGAGAAGGCAAATAATCCACAACAGCGTCTATTAAAACCTGTATTCCTTTATTTTTGAAAGCAGTCCCACAAAACATAGGAAAGAAATCAGCCGATAAAGTAGCCTTTCTTATAAGTTTTTTTATAGTTGGAATATCTATTTCCTCTCCTTCAAAAAACTTATTCATAGCGTCATCGTCATATTCCACTATCGCTTCCAATAATTCATTTCTGTATTTTTCGGCTTCCTCTTTTAATTCGGCTCTAATCTCTTTTTCTTCTATCTTCATGCCATCTTCCGAAGTCCAAATAATTTCTTTCATTTTTACCAAATCTATAACGCCTTCAAAATGACTTTCCGAACCTATAGGAATAACGACAGGATGACTATTAGCTTTAAGTCTATTTCTCGTCTGTTCCAAAACAGAAAAGAAATTAGCGCCTATTCTATCCATTTTATTTACAAAAATCGCTCTAGGAATTTTATAATTGCTAGCTTGCCTCCAAACCGTTTCGCTTTGAGGCTGAACTCCGCCAACCGAACAAAAAACTCCGACTGCACTATCTAAAACTCTTAAAGACCTTTCAACCTCCGCCGTAAAGTCAACATGGCCAGGGGTATCTATCAAATTAATACGATTGTTATTCCAAAAACATGTAGTTGCCGCCGATGTAATCGTAATTCCTCTTTCTCTTTCTTGTTCCATCCAATCCATCTCTGCTGCGCCTTCATGAACTTCTCCAATTTTATGAGTTTTTCCCGTAAAATATAATATTCTTTCGCTTAAAGTGGTTTTTCCAGCGTCTATATGAGCCATAATGCCGATATTACGAGTATTTTCCAAAGAAATTTGCCTTGCCACTTAAATTCTCTCCTTAACAACCGCTAAAACCATTAACTACCACCTAAAATGAGCGAACGCTTTATTGCCTTCTGCCATTCTATGAACGGTTTCTTTTTGAGCAACCGCTGCACCTTTACCTTCAATAGCGTCAACTATTTCATTTGATAATCTTTCAATCATACTTTTTCCGCTTCTCTTCCTTGACGCGTTTATTAACCATTTAAATGCCAATGAATTTTGTCTATCGGGACGAACATCAACGGGAACTTGATAAGTAGAACCGCCTACTCTTCTTGATTTTACTTCAACTCTAGGTTTAATATTTCCTATAGCTTCATTAAAAGCGTCAAGTCCTTCTTTTCCTGTTTTATCTTTAACTAAATCCATAGATTTATAAAATATATTTTCAGCCTTACTCTTTTTACCGTCATACATAAGTTTATTTATAAATTTACTTATAATATCGCTTCCATAAATCGGGTCGGCGTTTATCTTTCTTGTTTGCGCTCTTCTTCTTCTTGCCATTTTATATTACTCCATTAAGCTTTAGGTTTTTTAGTTCCATATTTACTTCTGGCTTTCATTCTCTTCTCAACGCCCGTAGCTTCACGACTTCCTCTAACTATATGATAACGACATCCTGGCAAATCCTTAACTCTTCCGCCTCTTATCAAAACGCGGTTATGTTCTTGCAAAGTATGGTCTATACCTGGAATATAAGCCGTAACTTCTATTCCGTTCGTTATTCTAACGCGGGCTATTTTACGCATTGCCGAATTAGGTTTTTTCGGAGTAGTCGTAGTCACGCGAGTGCAAACGCCTTCTCTTTGAGGACATTTCATTAGCGCGGGCGACTTTGTCTTATTCAATATTCGCTTTCTACCTTTCCTTATTAACTGATTAATTGTAGGCATATAATATAAAACCTCTAACCTCTTTATTTTTTAATTATCATTAAATTAATTTTTTATTTTATATAATCTAAAATTATAAAATAAAAATTAATTTAAGTCAAGCCCAAATAATTGGAAATATATTAAAATCGCTAATCACTAAATACGAAACGATATCTTTAATATCGAGCAATTAGTATTACTTAAAAATTATACTAAACGCTTTAATCGTTTTAACGAAAGTGAGAAAATTATACAACACTTTAAAAAATTTGTCAAGCGTTTTTTCAATATTTTTTTTAATTTTTTTAATAAATTTATACTATCAATATGAAAATAAGATAAAAATACTACATTTTAATCATAAATTTAAAAAAACAGATACAAAAAATAAATAAAAAACAAAAAATATATTATAAATCATTGGTTGATTATTTAAATAAATATTTATTAAATTAAAAAATTTCTTAATGTAAGAGCTTGCTATTTTTTATTTTATATGTTAGAATATACTAACAATTAAATTGATAATACTTAAATTTTAATAAATTATTGATTTTTGGGATTATTGGGCATGTTTATTTTAGCATGTCCAATAATTAAATTTTTCAATCGGATTAATTAATGAAAAGTAAAAACTATAAAACTAAAAAAATAAAAGACAAAATAGAAAAAGAAAAAAGTCTGGTTTTTCTTATGATAAAAATATTTTGCAAGTCAAATCATAAAAACAATAATTTATGCAAAGAGTGTATAGAATTATATAATTATGCTTCAAGGCAAATTGATAGATGCAGATTTATGGAAACTAAAACTTTTTGTAGCGTTTGTCCTTCGCATTGTTATAAAAAAGATATGCGCGAAAAAATAAGAGAGGTTATGATTTTTTCTGGAAAAAGAATGATTTTTTATCGTCCAATACTTGCATTAAAACATTTATTTATAACTTTAAAAACTAAAAGAAAATTAAATTCAATTAATTTGAAAAATAAAAGGAGTAATTAAAATTGAAAGTTGTATTAATAATTTTAGGTTTTATTTTTATGGGAATAGGAATTGTCGGAATAGTAGCGCCAATTTTACCGACTACGCCATTTTTACTTTTGGCTTCGTTCTTTTTTGCAAAAGGCTCTAAAAGATTTCACGATTGGTTTATCTCCACAAAAATTTACAAAAAATATTTGAAGAGTTTTGTTAAGTCAAAAGCTATGACTTTAAAAAATAAATTTACGATACTTTTTCCCGTAAGTTGCATGCTTATAATTACTTTCATATTTGTAAATAATTTATATGCGAGGATAGTTCTTGTAATTTTATTTATTGGAAAATATTTATATTTTTTCACTCAAATAAAAACTATAGCTAAAGAAGAAACGGAAATTAAAAAAAATAAAGAAATGGCAAAAGAAAATAATAACATAGAATAAATAAAAGGATAATATAAACAAAATGTATAAATCTTTAATAATAAGCGCAATATTTTTAAGTTGTTTTTCAAAATTATATTGTGAGGAAACTAATAAAAAAGGATTAAAATCTCCTTTGGATAATAGATTTTTTTCGATAGGTTTATTTAGCAGCGCAGATTCTATTAAAACAAGCGTTAATTTGGAATTTGGCTTTAAGTTATTTAAATTCAATAATTTTGAAATGAAAAGCTATACTTCAATAGTAGGCTCAAAAATATACGATGATAATCCTAAAATGTATGAATTGGGTTTTATGGAAAAATTGACTTTCGGCGGAGTTGACGAATACAAAGACAAAATAAGCGTTGGAAGATACGGATTCGCTTTTATAAGTTTTGGCGTTTTATCTTTCGATTACGATAAAAGCGCTAAAGTTTTATTTTCAAAACCTTTTTATTGCGAAGTCGGAGGCGGAGCTGGATTCAATATAAATGTAAACAGGCATGTAGCAATAATTTTAGAATTCGGCGGAGGATTGCATATCGTAGTCGATGGAAAAAATTTAGGTTATCCTTCAAAAATAAATAAGGCTGGTTTTGGTAGAATGAGTTTAGGCGGAAGATATTATATTAATTAGTTTTTATTTAATTTTAAATTAAAATTATATTAAAAATTAATTAACTCGCTCTGTCGTTTTTCATTTGGTAGATTTTGCCTGCAATATTTAAAGTCGATTCCCTATGCGAAACTAAAATTACGGTTCTATTTTCTCTATTGTCTTTTATAGATTTTAATATAATCGCTTCGTTTAGACTGTCTAAATTGCTTGTCGGCTCGTCTAAAAGTATGAACGGGGCTTTATGCAAAAAACTTCTTGCCACGCTTATTCTCTGTTTTTCGCCTCCCGATAAAGTATCTCCAAGCTCTCCTACTTCCGTGTCGTAATTTTTTGGCAAAGTCATTATAAAATCATGCAAAGAAGCTTTTTTGCAAGCGTCTATAACTTCTTCTCTTGTGGCGTTATAATCGGCAATTTTTATGTTGTTTTCTATCGTATCTTTAAATATTGAAGTATCTTGAGTCGTATAGCTTTCCATATTTCTCAAAGCGCTTGTATTTATTTCTTTTATGTCGGCATTCGATATTTTTAAGTCGCCTTTTTTAATATCCCAAAAACGCATTAATAATTTTAATAAAGTCGATTTACCGCTACCACTTTTTCCTTTAATTCCTATTATTTTTCCATTTTCTATATTCAAATTATAATCTTTCAATATTTCCTCTCCGCCGTAATCGAAATAAATATTTTTGCATTCTGCTCCATCAAATTCTAAATCTTTTCCGTTATAAACTTCTTCTACAACAGGTTTTTCAGATAGTAAGTTTAGAACTCTCTCGCCGCTTGCAAGCGTGAAAAATAAATTATTCGACAAATTGCTTAAAGCTATAACGGGACCGAAAGAACTTGCCATAGCTATTGTAGGAATTATTATATTTTTAAAATCTCCGTCCTTAACAACTAAATAACTTATTATTAAAATAGCCAAAGTAAATATTAAAATTACTGAATTCGTTAAACCGCCAATTATTCCTTCATAGTTTTTTAATTTTTTATTTATATTCATTAAATCGTCAGTTTTATTTTCTATTTCTTTATTTCGTTTTTCTCCAAATCCAAATTGCAAAATTTCTTTTATTCCCCATAAACTGTCTAAAAAATAACTATTTAATTTTCCAAAATTATCTCTATATTCCATTCCGTCTTTTTTTCCATATTTTGAAGAAAAATAAGGAATAAAAAATCCAACTGTAAAATAACCTAAAAATGCGACAATTCCTAAAATTATATTAAAACTTCCAATGAATATTGTCATTATAAGAGAAGTTAAAATTCCTATGGCAATTGGAGATATTGTATGAGCGTAAAATACTTCAAGCAATTCTATATCGCTCGTTATCAAAGCTATTAAATTTCCTTTATCTCTTCCTTCAAGTTTCGCGGGCGATAGTCTTCTTAAAGCTATAAATATTTTATCTCTTATTAAAGCCAAAAGTTTAAAAGCTATATAATGATTGCTAAGCTGTTCTATATAATGAAAAAATCCTCTCAAAATAGCTATAATAAAAATCAAAATAAATATATTTTTCAAATTGAAATTGTATTCTATAAAATTTATTATTCCGTATCCGCCAAGTATCGTTATAAATATCGCGCATAAAAATCCTAAAACTCCCGTTATAATAGCAAGTATCATAATATGAATAAGAGGCGCTATCAAACCTATAAGTTCCGCCATAATTTTAATTCCGCTTCTACGCATTTTCTGTAGCTCCTTTAGTTATGCTTTCAAGTTTAATTTGCTCGTTATAAATATTTGCATATTCTCCGTTTAATTTTATAAGTTCTTCATGCGAACCTTTTTCTTTTATAGTTCCATCTTTCAAAAAATAAATTATATCTGAAAATCGACAATTATATAATCTATGCGAAATTAATATTACCGTTTTTGTTTTTGAGATTTCTTTTATTATATTTATAATATTCTCTTCGCTATCTACATCTACATTTGAAGTAGCTTCGTCAAAAATATATATGTCTCCGTCATAAAGTATCGCTCTTGCAATAGCGAGTCTTTGCTTTTGTCCGCCTGATAAATTTGAAGCTTTTTCGGTTATTTTTGTTTGAAGTCCGTTTTCAGATTGTAAAAAATCGTATAATCCTACTCGTTTTAAAGCTTCGTTCATTTGTTCTTCGGTTATATTCTCTCCCGCCATTTTCAAATTTTCGTAAACATTTCCTTCAAATAAATATCCGTTATGGTCGACTACTACAATTTTTTTATTTAAATCGTTTTTCTCTATTGAAGAAAGTTCTATATCGCCTATTTTTATAGAACCAGAATAATTTTCGTTTCTTAAAGATATTAGTCCCGCCAAAGTGCTTTTTCCAGAGCCAGATTGTCCTACTATTGAAATAAAACTTTTTTCTTTTATAGTCATATTTATATTTTTTAAAATAGTTTTATCTTCGTTATATCCGAAATTAAGATTACTTATTATAATGTTTTCGTTTTTAGAATCAATTTTATTTATTCTTTTATCGTCTTCTTTCAAATCAAGTATTTCAAACATTTTCTCGCTTGCAGCGATTCCGTTCATAGCGATATGAAAGAAAGAACCAAGAAGTCTTAAAGGAATAAAAAATTCGGCAGAAAGCATTATAATTGAAAAAGCGCCAGCAAAGTCTATATTTCCGTTTATAAATTCTTTAACCGAAATTATTATTCCAAGCGCAGCTCCTCCGTAAGCTATTATATCCATTACTGTAATAGAATTAAGCTGCATTTTAAGAACATTCATAGTAGCGATTCTAAAATTTTCAGCTTGAATATTCATTTCTTTATTTTTTATTTCATCCGCTTGATATATTTTTAAAGTCGTAAGTCCCTGCAAATTCTCTAAAAATAATTCTCCCAAATCGCTATAGCTTCCCCAATATTTTTTTAATATTTTTTTAGCGATTTTTACTATTAAAATTATAGATATTGGAATTAAAGGAACGCATAAAATAAGTATTAATGACGCTTTTACGCTTATAGTCGATAAAACTGCAAATAAAATAATCGGCGATATGACGCTATAAAAAAACTGTGGTAAATATCTTCCAAAATAAACTTCAAGTTGGTCTACTCCTTCCATAGAAATTTGAACTACTTCGCTTGTTGAAAACTTTTCTCTATAAGAAATTCCAAGATTTAAAAGTTTGGAATAAATTTTTTCTCTTAAAGTTTGTTTTACTTTGCCTGAAGCGTAATAAGACATTTTAGCTATAAGAATATTTGATATAAATCTTAATATTATAACGATTATAATTCCAAAAGAAACTTTTATTATATCGGCGTTTGAAATATTTTTTTCGTAAATTTTTTGCAAAAAATCGGCTAATAAAAATATTGCCGTTATATTAAGCGCAAGATTTATTAATTGAAAGAATACATGAAAACCTATGAATTTTTTGGCGTTTCCCATTAGAGCGATTAATCTTTTATTTATCATATATTTATTTTCCTTAAAAAATATTCAAAATCAAAAAATTAAACTAAAATATATAATATTTTATAACCATATTTAATAATGTCAATAAAAAAATCTTTTATAAAAGAATTGACAAATAATTTATAATTGTTATAATTAAATACAACTCCTAGAAAATTTGATAACGCCAACCTAGCTCAGTTGGTAGAGCAACGCATTCGTAATGCGTGGGTCGTGGGTTCGACTCCCATGGTTGGCTTATCTAATTATTTTGATTAAGATAATAGAGTAAAAAGTTGCATTGACAAATATAAATTTTTTACAAAGTGGAAAAGTGGATTGCTTCAGCAGACGCTTCGTAATGACGGAGAGAAATGGAAAAAGATTTTATGGTAATGAAATTAAATTTAACAAATTATAATTTTATATTTGGGATTATTTCTAATATAATTTCAAGTTTATTCTATATATTAAATAAATTTTGTTAAACTCCTCATTGTAAGTAGTTTTTGCTTGCAGTGAGGGTTTGATAAAGTAGTTTATAAAAGTTGAGGTTTTAAGTTGCGATTTTTAGGTTGCGGTTAGAAAATTCTTTTTTTATATTATTGAAGAGGCTTGTCTGAAATAGGCGAGCTTCTTTTTTTTGTTTTGTTTGTTTAAGGTTTTAGAGGTTTTTTATTTATATTAAAAAAGTAAAAAGTTTTTATGGATTGTTTAGCTTTTGCCAGACTTGTCGCGTTATCAATTGCAATAACAATTTTTTATAAAGTAAAAATATAAATAAAGTTAACATTAAAAATCATTTATAAAAACGGTTAAATAAAAATTACCGCAATATTAATAAATACTACGGTAATTAATTAAACATTTATTTTTATTCTTCTTTCTTTTTCTTCGGATTAATCTTTTTCATTGAAGTAGTTTTTTTTATCATTTTAGTAGATTTTTCTTCGTCTTCGCTTTTCTTAACGGTTTTAAGCGGGCTATTAAAAACCTCTTCCTTAACACTTTTTACATCTCTATCTTGATAGTCGCTATCTTCAAGTTCATCCGTTCCTCTTTTAGGGTCCTTTCCTGCATATACGAGTTTATCTTTTACTCTGTCAAGTTTAACTTCGCATATTCTCTCTATATCTTCTATATCCAAAGATTCTTTTTCAAATAATTCTTTCGCTAAACTTTCAAACTTATCAGAATTTTCTTTAAGAAGTCTTTGAGTTCTTTCATAAGCTTTCATAACAAATCTATGAACTTCTTCGTCTATTCTTTGAGCCGTCTCTTCGCTATAATCTTTATGTCTTGCAATTTCTTTTCCTAAAAATATAGGCTGTTCTTTCTGTCCAAAAGCGATTGGTCCAAGCTTACTCATTCCCCATTCGCAAACCATCCTTCTTGCCATTTCTGTCACTCTTTCAATATCGTTTGAAGCTCCCGTAGTAACCGAATCTTCTCCAAATTTAAACTCTTCAGCGACTCTTCCGCCTAAAAGTAATGACATTTCGTCTATAGCTTTTTTTCTCTGTAAAGTATATCTTCCGTCAGATGGCAAAGTCCAAGTAGCGCCTAAACTTCTTCCTCTCGGCACAATAGTCACTTTATGCAAAGAATCGGTATTTTGAAGTAAAACCGCCATTAAAGTATGTCCCGCTTCATGATAGGCTGTATTTAATTTTTCTCTCTCGCTTATTAATATGCTTCGTCTTTCTGGTCCCATCATAACTTTATCTCTCGCTTCTTCAAAATCGGGAAGTTCAACTCTCGGTTTATCGTTTCTTGCGGCAATTAAAGCGGCTTCATTAACCATATTTGCAATATCCGCTCCCGAAAATCCAGGAGTCGCTCTCGCCAAATGATACAAATCTATTGAAGGGTCATGTTGTATTTTTGAAACATGAACTTTAAATATTCCCTCTCTTCCTTTAACATCGGGTAAATCAACCACAACTTGCCTGTCGAATCTTCCAGGACGAAGTAAAGCTGGGTCCAATACATCGGGACGGTTAGTCGCTGCAAATATTATTATTCTCGTGTCGGTATTAAATCCGTCCATTTCTACTAACATTTGGTTTAAAGTTTGCTCTCTTTCATCATGTCCGCCACCGTATCCCGCGCCTCTCGTTCTTCCGACCGCGTCAAGCTCGTCTATAAATATTATACAAGGAGCGCTTCTCTTTCCCTGCTCGAATAAATCTCTAACTCTCGAAGCTCCTACTCCGACAAACATTTCCACAAATTCAGAACCTGACATGCTAAAAAACGGAACATTTGCCTCGCCCGCAACCGCTTTTGCAAGAAGAGTTTTACCCGTTCCTGGAGGACCTACCAATAAAACGCCTTTTGGTATTTTAGCGCCAAGTTTCGTAAATTTTACGGGGTCTTTTAAAAATTGCACAACTTCTACTAATTCTTCTTTAGCTTCTTTACATCCTTCTACATCCTTAAAAGTTACTTTAACATCTTCTTTAGTCAATAACCTAGCTCGGCTTTTTCCAAAACTCATAGCTCTGTTATTTGAGCCTTGAACCTGCCTAAACATAAAAAACCATAATAAAAATCCTATGGCAAGAATAGGAAGCAAATTAACAAGTATTATGCTAAAATAACTCGGTTTATTTTCTTCTCCTTTGACTTTTACATTATTTTCTATAAGCAAATCGACAAATCCGTTTGCAGTAAAAGGTATAAAAGAATAAAAACTTGTTTCGTTTATTTTACCGTTAACCGTTTCAAAGGCTTTGCCGTTTCTTATATTTTGGTCGACTATAGTCACTTCGGTTACTGCGCCTTCTTTGACTTTTTGCACTACCGTTGAATAATCCCATTCAACAGCTTTCTCTTGAGGATTTTTTTGAAAATACATAACTGCCATAACTACAACCATAGTTAGAAGCAAAACTATTATTATTTGATTTCCTCCGCCTCCAGATTGAGGCATTGGATTTTTTCTATTATTATTTTTTTTATTGCTCATATATTAATTCTCCATTATTTAATTCTATTAATTTATATTTAAATCTAACTTTTTATCTATATAAAAATTAAGGCAAATCTAAAATCGTTCCGTAGCTATTAAAACATTTTGAAGCCAAAGAATCGACTCCGCCGCCTGCCCTCAAATAGCTATTTATAACTTTGCCATTTTTTCTTGCCAAATCGGGATATTTTAAATTCATATATCCTAAAACAAGCCCTTTACTCGTTGATGCATGAATATAAGTTATAGTTTCGTCTTCTTTATCGACATTCACTACTATTCCCGCATGAGTAAGTTTTTTTGTTTCGGAAGTAGTTCTATCAAACATAATAATATCGCCTATATTTGGCAAAGAATTATTATATATTTTTTTATATTTTTCTAAAGTGCCGTATATAGTTTTTACTCCGCTTTCTCCCAAAACCGCTTGCTTTTCAAATACCGCTATATTGCTTGTCCAATAAACCGCGGCTACAAAACCCGAGCAGTCAAAATTAAAATTCTTTTTTTCTTTAGAGATTGGATGCGTCAATTCGGCTTTTTCATTATATTTATAATGTTTATCCAAATAAAAATTTGCATATTTTTTTATATCCTCTCTGACTTTCTTTTTCTGCTCTTCGTTTATTTCAACTCCGCTTTCGCTTAATTGCTTTTGGTATTTTTTATCGTATCCGTAATTTTGAGCAAACGCAAAAGTAGATAATAATATATAAAATATAACAATATTAAAACGCATATCTATCTCTTTTTAATAGAAAATAATTTTATAAGATATTTATAAAAAGTCAATATAATTAATTTATACTATAAGGTTTAAAAATCGGATTTTTTATTATAAATATCAATACAATTCGTTTATTTTAAACTCTTCCGATTTCAACCACTTTATTCTATACTGCAAAGGAGTTATAGCGTTGAAAAATACCGACAAATAAGGAAAAGCGTTTTGAAATCTTATAGATAATCTTGTTTTGAAAAAATAAATATTCTCTTCGTTTAATTTATCGGTTTCGTATATTTCTACTCTGCTTATTTGGTATAAAGTTCTTATTAAAACATAAAAATTTTGACTTCTCGTTTCAAGAGAGGTTTCAGAATTAACGGCTACATATTCTTTTGTAAAAAAATCATAATATATTCTTCTACTTAAATAAACTTCTTTAAGGTTTTCGTTAAAAATCGCTCTCTTTCTTAAAAAATCTATTCTAAAATTCAAAAATACTATAATTCCGCTTTCTACATATCTTTTTATATTTTCGTCTATTTCTATATTTATTCCCGCGTAAACATCCGCGTATAAAATATTATTGTCAATATAACTCCTTGAATAATGAAGCCTTAATTCATGCGAATATAAAGGAATAGACAATATTAATAATATTATAATTAATTTAATAAAGTTTTTATATTTTAGCATTTGTAAAAGTATATATTTTGTAAGATATATGTCAATAATAGATATTAATTATTTTTTGCAGCTATTATTCTTATATTCCTTCCAAAATTAAAATTATCAGAAATTTTATAATCTATAAAAGCTTTTTTTGGATTAAAACAAATTTTAGAAATAAAATACAAAAAATTTATTGACGATTTAAAATCAAATTTTCCAAGCCATATATTTTTCTTCAAATTATTATCGTTTATATTATATTCGTTATAGCAAATATCCAAAATCTTAAAATTGCATTCTTTCATTAAAAGCAAAATATTCTTTTCGTTAAAATGAATCGTATGCTCGGTTTCAAAAAATATTTTCATCTCGTCTTTTGAAACTATTTTATAATTTGGAGTATATGGAATTTCAATAAATAATATATCGTTTACCCCCCCCCTATGAAGTTATGAACGCTATTTAAAATATATTTTGGATTTGTAAAATGCTCTAAAATATGCGACATTATAACAATATTATATTTATTTTTATCAATATTTTTATCTTTCAAAAAATCATCTTTCATTTTTATATCGTATTTTTTTAAAGCGTCCTTTCTTGAATTTTCATTTAATTCGTATCCAAAAACATTAAAATTTTCTTTTTTAAAAATAGAAAGCAAAAGTCCGTCCGATGCGCCTATTTCCAAAACATTTAAATTGTCAGTTTTTTTAATAAATTTTTTTATATAATTCAATTATATATGTATAGAAATATTGATTTTCAAATTCATAAGGAAGTTTAGTATAATTATATACATCTGTTCCTGATGTTAATAGTGCTGTTGATGTTTTTGTCAATCCCATTTTTGCATATTTGAATTTTGCAATATCATATGTTTTTATTTTTCTTGCTATAGCAATTATTTCTTCTTTATCATATGTAGCTAGAGGTCTTATAATTGGAAGACATGTTACTGCGTTCACAACTTTCATACTTTCTAATGTTTGTGAAGCTACTTGTCCAATGCTTTCTCCATTGATCATTACATCTATTTTTTTGTTTAAGCATACCTTTTCCCCTATTTTATACATTGCTCTGCGCATTAATGTTACTAAATATTTTGGTGAGGCATTTTCGTGAATTGATTGTTGGATTTTTGTAAATGGAACAACAAACAATTTTATTTTACCATTACTTGTATATTTTGCTAATACTTAGATAGTTATAA
>OIYR01000220.1_pt1 | contig 33260 bp, 33 predicted proteins | sample 1588221 | NCBI WGS metagenome assembly OIYR01 (sample SAMN03283292) | human gut metagenome | biome: human-associated habitat; material: feces | host: Homo sapiens | place: Peru | collected 2012
AAAAGATTATTAAACTGCTTTTGGAAGATAATCAATTATCGGCTATTAAACTGGCTGATAGAATAGGTATTGCCAGTCGAAATATAGAAAGTAATATTAAAAAATTAAAAGAGCTTGGTATTCTTATACGACATGGATCGCCGAAAAATGGTTATTGGGAAGTTACTTTGACAGATTAATCTCAAAATAATGGATGTGGAAGAATAATTAAATTGTATTTAAATTCATTCGTAGGTTATAAACGATAATCTAAATATGTACATAAATGATCATTTAAGAATGTACACTTCTGGTTGCGCTTTGAAATAATCCTTGAGGAGCTATATAGTGTTAATCAATATAGAAGTAAACAATAATGTAGAAATACGTTCCTTAAATGATCTTTTTATATTGGGACGTTTGCAGGAGGTAGGAAGTATTAAAGTGAACAAACCAGAAATTGCAAGAGAACGTCGTGTTTGGTGATGCACGCTTGTACTCAATATGTACTCACAGTGGCTCAAAAATGAGTGCAAAGTATACAAAAAAGATTTGGAACATAAAATAATATAGGAAATAATTGTATAAATGACCATATAATGTGTATTCTGTATGGAATTAAAAGCACACAAAATCGAGCTTGAGTAGAGATAAAATGAATAAAAAAGTTCCTTATATAAGGCGCTTTTTATGCGTTTATAGGATGCTTTGCAATCGGAATGATACCAATAATATAGAGTGAGATCTAAATGAAAATGAGATTATGGATTGTTTTTATATTTTATGAAGAGTTACTGGACTATTTACTGGACCATTAACTGGACCATTAACTGGACCATTTACAGTGGTCCTATCTCTTTATAAATTTAACAAATGAGTCAATCATAATCTTTACGACAATCAAGAATGTATTCGACATATACTGTATGATGTGGGAAGTTACGCATAATAAGTGTCTAATATGCGAACGCTTGCAGATTTGTTACGTGCTTGCGTTTGGTGAATTATTGCCATCATACATAGAGTATAGTTTGCAAATAGCGTGTGTTACGGTTGTCTTACTGTTATGAAGAACATCAGTAAGAGTATATATACTGAGTTGGAAAATATGTGTCTTTTGGGGAACAAATCAATGACCCAAAGGATTTTTACTACGAGGCATTTTATGAAATTAGGACAGGCAAGGGCAATAAAATATATCAAATAATGGGAAAATATGTTTTGTGCAGAATGACATTAAATATGGGTTTTAAAATAATTAAATGTATATAATTAGAAAAACGGGGCAAATGATATATTCTCCCGAGTTTGACTGATGTAAACTTTATATATAAAATATACAAATACCATGATTTTATCTGACGCCACAAACCATAGATAAAGTTGAATCGACTAGGATGCTTTTGCCATTTACTGCATTAACCATTATAATTGACCTATGAGAATTGCAGTATTAGAAGATAGTTTGATTCAACAAGAAAGAATACGAAATCTATTGGATTTAAATCATAGACTTTGTTTTTTTCGTACAGTTGAAGAATATATGGAATCCAATTTCTATTTTGATTTATTGTTATTGGATATTGAACTAGGAAATCAAAATGGCATTGAATTCATTAAAAAACATCCAGACAAACAGCGCTTTATCGTCTATGTAAGCAGTCATAGTGAAGCTATGGCCGATACATTTGATATAAATGTCTTAGGATTTGTTACGAAAGATCGAATAGAAGAAGCCTTAGTTGAAAAGGTAAATCAGGTAGAAAATCGTATTCATCAATTGGAAAAGATCGCATTGAGTTTACCGTATGAAACAAGGTATGTGTATAGGAATGATATTCTATATTTTCAAATTGACAATGGCATATTCGTTTTATTGAAAGATGGAACGAAATTATCTTTAGTGAACGAAACACTAAAAGAGATAGAAGTAACATTATCAGACTCTTTTGTTCGTGTAAATAATAATGTACTTATCAACTTTTCTAAAGTGGATTATTTAGATGTAAAGAATCATAAGATCATTATGTTAGATGGTACGATTATTTCTGTGAGTGTTCGAAGATGGAAAAAGGTAAAAGAACACTATATTCAGATGAGGACAAGCATATGAATATTCTAATGAACAGTATGTATTATGTTTGCGAACAATGTTTCTATTTAAAAATCACGAAGAATTCACTATATCCAAAATGCATTCTTTCATTCTTATTAAATGGTTTATGTGTGTTTTTAATCAGTGAATATATACATATAAACTGGCTATCTGTATTTCTACAATTGTTGATTCCCATTCTATGTTTGAATATTTCTACAAAAGAACATCATGTATTAGAATCTGTTATTTCAAATTTGATCGTTGTCTTATTTCAAACAATGAATATCCTTCTATTCCGTTCTTTGACTTTAAAATATTATGCATTTTCAACAATACTTACAATTTGTGGATGTGCAATCTTTTATCAAATCTTTAAATATGAAAGTTTAGAATTTAGTAAGAATATGCAATATGGTGTTTCTATAATTCTATTTTTATTTAGCTATCTTTATATGTTGTTGATGACAGACTTGTTTTCTAGAACAGAATTTACATATATGTATTTTATAAAGAACAGCCAAATCTATGTGTTTGTGTTTACCATATCAGTTCTTGTGTTATTAAGTGTAGCCATCATTGTTTTTTCTAGAATACGCTCAAAATTAGAGATTGAGATGTATCGAAATTTTATTGAACTATCCAGTCATTACACAGAACAAATGATTCATGAACAGACGGGAATCAAAGAATTGATTCATGATATGCGAAATTCTTTGGACGATATAAAGCTTTTGTCGCAAAAGAAAGAATATGCGGCAATTGAAGAACAAATCAATCAAGAGTTAGTAAAATATGGAAAGTTATATCCCCATTCTATATGTATAAATCCATATGTGGATGTGATCCTACAAAGTTTTATTCAAGAACACAAATTGAATTATGATATACAGATACATGTTCCTAAAAGAATGGATTCTATGGATCCACAAGACTTAACAACACTACTTAAATGTGTATTAGATAGTAGCTTAGTTAAAGAAAATGAAGATTTTATGTTTCATATGAATCTAAAGGAGAAAGAACTTGTTCTACATGTTCAATATCCTTTGGACATAAAGAATATGACACCTTCAAATCAATCTATACTGAATATCATTTTAAATAAGTATCATGGAACAAAAATCGTGGATTCAAAGGATATGAAAATCATCTTATTTATCGAATAATCGAAATCAATTGACGGTTATTCGATTTTTTTAATCCTTCTTTTTCTTGTGTGTATTAATAAAGAAGAGGAGTTGATAAATTGTGATTAAAATCCAGAATCTAAAGAAAACATATAAAGATTGTGTGGCACTTGATGCGATTTCTATGCACATAAGAAAAGGGGAATTTGTTGCGATTATTGGAGCAAGTGGAAGTGGGAAAACGACCTTATTGAATATTATTGGTGGTTTAGATACGGATTATATGGGAAGTTGTGTAGTTCGAAATAAAGAGATGTCTTCTTTATCGGATGTAGAGTGTTGTACATTCAGAAGTCGATATATTAGTTATGTATATCAATTTTTTAATCTTATTTCTTTTTTGACAGTGAAAGAAAATATGTGTTTGACTAGCCAAATCAAAGGGAAAAAAGTGGATGAAAAAGAATTGAATCAAGTATTGAAATTGTTAGGGTTAGAGCAAAAAAAAGATAGCTTTGCGAATGAATTGTCTGGAGGTCAGCAACAGCGTGTTGCGATTGGTAGAGCCATTCTTGCACATACAGATATCATATTGGCAGATGAGCCAACGGGGAATTTGGATGGTGAGAATGCTGAAAATGTGATGGATATTTTAAAAGTGTTGAACGGAAAAGGAAAGACAATTGTATTGGTTACGCACGATTTAAAAATCGCCAATTATGCAGACCGAATCATTCGTTTAGAACAAGGAAAGATTGTATGAATATAGTCAAGAAATATCGAAGTCGTAATAAGAAAAGCTATGTTTTATTATTGAGTATTTTATTTTTATGCACATTTCTTTTAACTTCTCTTTTTGTAGTAAAAGACTCTTATGATCAATATCGAATCAATGCAGCTAAAAGTTTTGATGGGGATTATGATGTTAAATATACGACGTTTGCGTATACACAAAATAAAGAATATACAGATACATACCTAGATAGTTTGAGTTATGAAACGCCTTTACCCTATATGTATAAAGGAACTTTTGATTCTTTGGTTTCAACTACAAATTTTAGTGTCTATCCAATACGTTTGATAGAAGGAGAGTATCCTAAATCCAATGAGGTGTTGATCCATAAAAAGTATCAGAATAAATATAAGGTGGGGGACACAATAAAGCTATATGCTGATCAAGATTCTAAAGAATATAAGATTAGTGGTGTCTATGAAAATCTAAACAATCAGCTGATCAATTATAGTTTTTATACAAGCACACATTCAAAAAAGGATGCGATGTATGTTTATGCGAATTTAAAAGATAAATCGGCAATCGCAACACTACCCGTACAGGATTATGAATTGAATTCGGATATGGTGGTTGCCAAATATCATTTGAATGTAGAATATGAAAACATTTTTAAGTTTCTGATTCTGTTTATGAGTGGTTGTTGTTTCTTATTTGTGTATAGCGTTCTATCTGTACACTTAAAGAAAAAGCAGGCATTCTATGATCAACTCTATATATTGGGAATGAATAAAAAGAACATTCGTTTGTCTATGATTAAGGAATATACCTTACTCTTTGTAGGAATTGAGTGTATAGGAATCGGATTTACATTTGTGTTGTGGGGCTTATTTTTAAAATGGATTCAAATGAATCTTCCATTTAGTTTAAATCTATCAAGATATCATCTCTGCATATTATTGTTGATTTTATTTGTACAATACGTATCTGCATTTGGATTGAGTTTAGTAAGACAGAAACATTATTTCTTTAGAAAATTGCATATTTCTAATTTATCCATTGTTGAAACAATGAGAAATGGAAATGGCTTATTTATTGCGATGATTGTTGCGATGAGTTCCATGTTTATGTGTGTGTCCATGCAGTCGTTAACATCTTGGATTCAAACAAATAAACAAGAAGTATCGTATGAACATGATGTGAGTGCTACATTTAATATATTTGATCATACATTGATTCCTGAATTTATAGAGGAATCAAAAGAAATTCTTAAGTCGTATGAGCATGAATTTAATTATAACATTCAATGTGATGCGAATATAAATAATGAACAAATAGAAACCAAGATCACAAATGAATATAATGATTTTGTCTTAAGTAATTCATATGAAGATAATGTAAGATTGCATTTGTATAAACAAGGTGGAGAATTGATTGATGTACTCGATATACCGGTAGAAGAACATATAGATAGTGGGGATAATAAAGTTTTGTATATACCTGAATCAAAAGTAATGGAATGGTTAAATGCATATCCAGATACATTTATTACGGGGGATTTGTGGGTAAACACCAAACAATCGGCATTACTAAAAAAGAAGCTTGATCATATCCAATTGTCTAGAAGAGATGAATTCTATGTGTTGGATAATAAAACGGACGCAAAGAATCTTGTTGAAATGATGAATATGTGCCAAAAAATCGTACAGTTCTATCAATTTATATTGATGATCACTTCTATTGTGATTGTATATATGCAGTTGTATCAACATTTCTACTCGCACAAAAATGAGTATGATCTGTTGCATACTATTGGCATGTCTTATAAAAGAATTCGTAGGATGTATATAGTAAAACTATTGACTTTCATAACAATACTGGATGTGATTGTTTTGTTGATTATTCGAACAATTCAAATTGAAACGTTAGGTTTATATTTAATGGGAAGTCTAATACTCTGTATTTTATTTACCAAATTGATTTTCTATCGTATATACAAATAGTATATTTTAAAAAAATTAGTAAATGTCAAAAATCCTTTGTTTTGAAAGGTTCACCTTAAAAAGTTTAAAGGTAGATTTATTATTTTGATTAATGAGTTTTTTCTCCCAATTTATTCTTTTTCTCCCAAAACCAGTGTATAATTGGGGAAAAGAATGTTCTCTTTGGGAGGAGAAGGAAATGCGGAATTTTGATTATAGTCATCTTAAAGATCGTACTTGGGATAATGAAATATTGTCTTATATTGCTAAAATTCATGAATTTAAAGGAAAACAAGAATTATATTTTCGACAAAAACCTGTAGAATTAGAGCGTTTGGTTGAAATAGCTAAAGTACAAAGTACAGAAAGTTCAAACCGTATTGAAGGAATTGTAACTACTAGATCCCGTCTTCAACAATTGGTTGAGGATAAGACAACGCCTAGAAATCGTGATGAAAAAGAAATCTTAGGATATCGGAATGTTTTAAATTTAATTCATGAAAATTATCAATACATTCCGTTAAAGTCAAATTATATACTGCAGCTGCATCGAGATTTGCTTCAATATACAGAATTATCCTATGGTGGAAAATACAAAACGTCTCCAAATGAAATAGATGCTGTTTTGCCAAATGGTGAAAAAAGAATATTATTCAAACCATTAGAACCTTATGAAACACCGGATGCCATTGAACAAATTTGTAGCAGCTATCAACAAGCTTTAGATTGTGAAATTGTAGATTCACTGATATTAATTCCCTGTGTAATATTAGACTTTCTTTGTGTTCATCCTTTTAATGATGGAAATGGCAGAATGAGTCGATTACTAACGTTGCTCCTTCTATACCGTAATGATTATGTAGTTGGTAAATATATCAGTATAGAAAAAGAAATAGCGGATACGAAAGAAGCCTATTATCAAGCTTTAGCGCAAGCAGATTTAGGTTGGCATGAAGGGACAAATGATCCAAAACCATTTATAAAATATATGCTTGGTATTATTTTAAAATGTTACCGTGAATTTGAAGAAAGATTAACAATCAGTGAGAAAAGTGGAAAAAGAAGCAACTCTTATGACATTGTTAAAACATATGTAAATAGTACAATAGGTACCTTTACGAAAAGAGATGCTATGGAAAATTGTCCAAGTTTAGGCAGTTCTTCTGTGGAATCCGCACTAAAAAAATTAGTTGAAGATGGTACTATTATTCGTAAAGGTCAAGGCCGTGCATCCCATTATATTCGAAAAGACGCAATTGAATAATTACAACATACTAAAGAAATATGACGAGTGATTTATGCTCGTCATTTTTGTATGCAGTTCAACATTTTCTTAGCTTCTTCTTCAGAATAAGATTCAGTACATTTTATACCAATTTCTAATTCTTTCATGAGTTTAATTAAAGCTTTGGCTTTCATGTTTTCAGCATTATTTTCAGTTACAGAAAATGGAAAGCCTCCAGTATTTAATGCTTGTTGAAAAAATACATTAACCGCATCTGTTAAAGTTAAGCCATTTTTCGCGAAAACTTCTTCTAATTCATTCTTTATTTCTGAATTTATACGAATTCTAAATACATCATCTTTTTGATCATTGATTACGTTACGCATAATTAACACTTCCTGGTATTTATAGTATAGGGATATTTTAATAAAATAACAATAAATGTAGTAATGGTGTGTCCACATCCAATCCCTAAATATAAAAAGAGCCAGAAACTAGCTCTTTTCATCGTCTTTTACATACTCCAATATATCACCAGGTTGACAATCTAATACTTCGCAAATAGCTTCTAAAGTCGAGAAACGTATCGCAGAAATCTTACCCGTTTTCATCTTTGATAAGTTGACATTGCTGACGCCAACTTTTTCAGACAACTCTTTTAAACTCATTTTTCGATCGGCCATGACACGATCTAATCGCAATATGATCTTCCCCATAATTATAACGTCTCATCACTCAATTGTTGTAATTCTTGTCCATATCTAAATATATAAGATAGTAAGTAGATAAGTGCGGCAAAAATCAAGAAGCTTAATTCAAAACGAATATCGAACTTGATTTGTGTGACATATTTTGGATTGAAGAGTAGATCAAAGTTGATTATTTGCTTAAAATACATGACTCGACATACTTCAAGAATATTAAAGACAATACCACTGACAAGAATATACTTGGCAAGGTTTTTAATATGATCGGCAACACGAACATCAAAAGGAGTATGATCCATCGTAATCGTACAAATAGATTCAATTGTTTGTACTGATTTATAAATGATGAATATAAGAATTGCAGTCAATAAGAAAAGGATTGGTAACCACATGGACATGGTATCTTTTTGTAAAGCAGTATCATCTTTAAACATCAATTGAAGAAAGTCAATTCTTATACTTCCAAATAAAGTATTATATGCATCTTTGTTGAAGGCATAGAATAGACTAAGTCCAATCAACAATGCAACAGAAATTAAACAAGCCCCTCGAACAATTTCTAAAACGAAACACATTTTCTTCAATAAATCTTTAGACTTATCATTCATGATATTACCTCCTAACATTAATAAATTAATGTTTAACGTTAATTTAATTATATATTACATAAATAATAAGTCAATATATGTTTCAAATTTATTAGAAACTTTAGCTCAAAATGCTGGAGTTGAGGTTGTAAAAAAAGCAGCACTACTAGCTGAGGGTAATGCTGCAAATCGAGATGATATTGTCTTTCTAAAGAAACTTCCATTATTCACTAAAACAGATGATGGCTATAAAGAAATTGCGTCCTAATTATTAGAGCGGTTCTTACACTTGTATCATTATAACCTCAATAAAACAAATGAAGTGATTGTACATAGAAGATTGTTGAGGAATATGTCAAAGAAATAGAAAATAAAAGGTCTCAGTCAATTTGACTGAAAATTTTAAAATATAGATTTGTGTTTAGCTCCATTCCTTTTCTAGAAGAAAATCACGGATGTTACGATGCTTGATGCCATTTTGGCTCATATCAAACTCATCAAGAGAAACAACGTATTTTGGAAAGTTGTCTTTAATATTATCATAAGCACCAAATTCACGGTTAATTGTTTCTTGTGATGCCAATAGGTATGTAACTTGAACATACAATTTTTCACCATGTTTGTTGCATACAAAATCAATTTCTTTAGTACCATTTTTACCGACAGTCACTTCAAATCCTCGACGCAGTAATTCTAGATATACAATATTTTCTAAAATAAGATTGATATCTCGCATATTACCGCCGAAAACAGCCTCGCGAATGCCGTGATCGGCAATATAATACTTCTCATTAGAGGCAAGGATTTGTTTGCCCTGCAAATCTTCTCGCTTTACCTGATAAAACAAGTAAGCCTCACAACAGTATTTGATATAGTTCAGAATTGTTTCCGGAGCAACTGCTCGCTTTTCACTTTTTAAAAACTTAGACAGAGAGGATGCAGAAAAAGTAGTTCCCACATTCGCAATTACATAGGCAATGATTCGTTCGAGCAAATCAATATCTCGGATTTTATTTCGTTTCATGATGTCTTTTAGTTGAACCGAATTGAATAGATCTTGAAGATATTGTTTAGACGGAGCATCTTCATAACGAATGTTTGAAAGGTAGGGCATACCTCCGACTAAAAGGTATTTTTGAAAACATTGTTGAATGGATGCATCAGGAATAATCGAATGATACAGTTCTGTGAATTCATTGAAGGAAAATGGATAAATCACAAATTCCACATATCGCCCACCTAAATAAGTGGCAAGCTCACCAGAGAGCAAGTTTGCGTTTGATCCAGTAATGTAAATGTCACAATCTAATGATACGCGAAAAGAGTTGATGCACTTTTCCCATTCCTTGACTTCTTGTATTTCATCAAAGAATAGATAAACTTTGCCATCCATTTCTGAGGCTCTTGTACTGATTTCATCATGTAGAGCTTTAGCGGTTTGTAGGTGGGAATAGTTCATATCTTCAAAATTGATGGAGATAAACTGTGTTGGACTAATACCAGATTCTATAAGTTCTTGTTGAATCAGCTTTAACATGACGGACTTTCCACAACGACGAATACCGGTCATTAACTTGATTAAATCGGTTCCAATAAATGGACGAATGCGGTTCATATACAATTCACGTTTGATCATAAATCTTAGCCTCCTTTTGTAGTTAATATTAGTATATCACATTTATAACTGATAATTAGTGTTGAAAATACAATTTTATCAGTTATAACTGATAAAAAATGAAAATTGATAAAATATTTAAGTTACGAAATGAAAAATACCCACAAGAAATATGGGTATCAATTTAGATTTTTAATTGTGTTGTTTTGTTGATTCATTCCAGTTCACAGAACACTTTAAGATTTGATTCGGAATCTGTTCGTTGGTTCCTTTTAATGAATCAATCAAAATGGATGCAGCTTGATAGCCTTCATCATAGGCAGGCTGTACGATTGTTGTGACAGTTGGACTTGAGAAGTTAGTCCATTCTGTATTATCAAAGCCAATTAATCCAATTGTATCTGGCATTAGGTTACGGTAATCTTTTAATGCCAAATAAACACGTGGTAATAAGAAGCAATTGGCTACAAAGATGAGGGTGCGAACACCAAAACGCAATTCATTATAGAGTAGATCACGTAATGCATCACTTGTTACATCATCAGCTACGACGTGGGTTTTGCATGTTTTTCCTTTTGCTTCTAAAGCATGTAGAAAGCCAGTAGTACGTTCTAAACGAGTACTTAATACATGAGGATCTGCTGTAATCATAATGAATTCATCGTATCCATCATCGATTAGGTGTGTTCCTACATTTAATATGGATTCATAGTTGTTTGTCTTGACCCATTTTTCTTTATCCATAGATACTTGTGAATCAATGAATACAACATCTTTATTTTCTTGTTTGATTTTTGGAATTAATTCGGCAAAATGACTTGATGGCTGGATGATAAAACCATCCACTCCCATTGCCAACATGCGATTGACATATCCTTTTTCGTTTTCAAAATTATAATTACTGTTTCCAACAATCAACTGGTAACGATTATCTCTGGCAAAATCATCGATTCCTTTCACGATTTGATTCGCAAACGTGTTGGTGATATCTCCAATGATAACGCCAATTAAACGTGTTTCTTTTGCGTTTAAAGAGCGTGCTGCAATACTTGGACGATAGTTTGTCTCTTTGATGACTTGAGCAATTCTTGCTTGGGTTTCCTCTGACATTTTGTCAGTTTTACCATTTAGAAAAAAAGAAACTGTAGTTTTAGATGTCCCCGCTCTTTCGGCTATATCTCGAATGGTTATTTTTTCTTTCATAGTGGATCCTTTCAATACTTCTATTCTAACAGATATAATTTTTTCTAGCAAACGCGTTTACTAAAGGAAAAATTTATAACTATTATGCACGGACAATGTATGATTTTACTTTGTCTTTTTTCTTGTGTACGACAAATACTTTACAATGGAACGGTTCACCATCTAAGAATAATACTTTCTTTCCTTTGTATATTTCCTTATGGAAAATCGCAATACTATAAGATTCATCTTCTGAAAGTATAAATTTTCTAGTGTGTACAATCGCATCCTCTAGTTTTGTATCGTTGTTTTGAAGAACAAAATCGTCTTTTGCTTCAATCGCTTTATCTACAAAACAAATGCATTGTTCTAAATGATCTGTAAAGTCTTGTTCAAAATATAAAACGTCATGATCTAATTCTTCATTATAACGAAGGGAACAGGACTCAACATGTTTTGTGTATGGAATATTTGATACGAGTTGTAGTCCTTTTAAATCACTAGCTTCTGGATCTAAATGGAAACGTGTAATCGCATGATGGTTACCATCTTCTTTTACTTCATCTACAATCATCCATACGCCTGCATCTAATACAACCATTTTTCTTGTCCATACCTGTAATGGCTCATGTCCTAATAGTGTTCCTTCATAGTAGTGAATACCATCTTTATGATATACATAGTTTTTTAAAGGAACACCAAAATCTTCATATCCCCAACTATCCTTAGGTACACAAGAGCAGTGTTCATCTACAATTACACCATTGTGACTTGCCATGGATTTTAAATGAACTCGTAAAGGATGGTCTTCACGATATGTGAATCGTCCTGCATCAATACATACAGGATTTCCTTTATAGTAAATCGATACATGTAAGTTATCACTATGTCCATGCCCACTGCCTAATGATCCGTTAGTAAACATGGTAAAATTGGCATCTTCTTTCCAAGAATTTCTGGATGTATACATACCACTATCTTTTCCATCAAAGTTTAGTTCATTGGATTCCATAGCTTGCATATTTTGATATGTTCTGGCATTTTTAGCTCCTAATGTATATAAAGATTCAATATCGAAAGTATCAAATGCGATCGACTTCCATGTAGGTTCATTAAATAAGAAACTAGCTCGTGTCATAACATCTTGAATGTTACTTCTGTCTGTATCCCCAAATGTTTCAATTTTTTTGTGTGGCGTAGCCTGTAAGAAGATGGCTTTTGCGAGTGCATGAATTTGTGGCAATGTTTGATTTGAATAATACATAGCTTTCATGCAGTAATTTAAGACTTCAATATGATACATTGTTGATTGTTCCCAATGCATGCCATCCGGATAGACTTGGGCTTGAATCTGTCTTTTCCATTCATTCAATGCCCAAGTGTAGATGTCACTTTGTTCTTCAATCATAGGTAATACGCTAATCATAGCGCATGTTTGAATGCTTCCCCAGTTTGAAGTGATGTATTTTGGAATGTAATGTTCTTTTAAATATGCACACTGATCCAACATTGATTTTGAGATTGTTAGTATTTCTTCATCACTTAATAAATTGTTTGCGTATAAATAGGGTAGGGCTTCAAAGAAGTTCATTAAACGAATGCCTGTATCGAGTGTTCTTGTGCTTGGCTCTGGCTGAATGATTGGATGGGCTTCTATCCAGTTTAAAATGAGTGTTTTGGCATATTCAATATGATTTGATAAAACAAGATAGTTTAAGTAGTCCATACGATTCAGCATGAAGCACCATTCTTCATCATCATTCAATTGAATATTCCAGTCTAATGTTTCTAGCTTGTAAGGAATCTGACAGCGTTCCATGTCCCACGGCTTATCAAAAGTAAAAATGTTTTGAATCAGTTCTTCTGCTTTTCTTTTTACTAGAACTTGATCTTCTTCTGTTAATAATTCTTTTACGTGTAATACATCTTTTTTATCTGCCAAAAATTGTAGTTGTTTTTTAATGTAGGTTAAATTCATAAAGTCTCCTTAAAAAAGAAAAGGAAGCAAACTTGCTTCCTTTATTTGTTAGGCTAAGATTCCTAAGCAACTTAATGCAACACCGATAACAACAGTGATCAATACTAACCAATAAGTTGTAACACCTTTTTTCTTGATTAAGTAATACATTAATGCTGTATATAATACTGGTAATAATGCAGGAGCAACTTTATCTAACATTGCCTGAATATCTACTGTAGATTGTTTAACACCTTCTTCAATAGCACCAGCTGAGAATGTGATTGCGACGTTCATTTTAACGAATGTAGCAGCTAAACCAGCGATAACAGTAACACCGATCATGCTTGCAGCTTCAGAAATAACACCCATCTTTTCTGATAATTTGTCAATCATGCTTGTTCCTAGACGACGTCCATATCCACCCATAACAAGTTTGATTGCTAATAATGTAACGTTTTCGCAGATTAAGAATAATAATGGAGCGATTGCTACACCATCCATAGCCATAGAAGCAAAGATAGTTGAGAACAATGGAGCAATACAGAATTGTGATAATGAGTCACCGATACCAGCTAAAGGACCCATCAATGCCATTTTGATACCACGTATTTCATCGTATTCCATTCCGTTTTCAGCCATTGCCAAGTGGATAGAAGTGATAAATGGTAAGAAGTTAGGGTTTGTGTTATAGAATTCACAGTTGTTTTCTAATTCTTCAGCCAATTTAGCTGGGTTATCACCATACAATTTTTTGAATGCAGGATACATTACTAAAGCGTATCCTAAACCTTGATAGTTACTATAGTTAAAACCATTTTGTAAGAAGTAAGCACGTAATGTAGTTTTAGTGTAATCCTTCTTTGTTAATTTAGATCCAGTCATCGTGTTCTACCTCCTCAGTTGCAGCTTGTGCGACAGCGACATTTCCAGCATCGTTATAGTGTTTTAATGCGAATACAGTTCCGACAATAGCAATACCGATTACTGGTACGCCTAAATAAGCGGCTAAGAAGTATCCTAATAATGCGAATGGAACAACTTCTTTCTTTAACATAACGCTCATGATCATAGCAAAACCGATAGCAGGTAACATACCACCAGCAACTGTTAATCCTTTTAATAACCAAGCTGGTACTAATGCTACTAATTTACTTAATGTATCCATACTGTATGCACCTAAGAATCCTAATAAGAATCCAACAAGAGCAAATAACAAGATTGTTAAGTTAGAGTGTAAACGGAATTTTCCAAAGTCTTGTTTTTTCAATGCATTGTTTGCACTTTCTGGTGCACCTGCACGAACTGTATAAATAGCTGTTTGTAAGAATTGGATTGCGACTGCAAAAGGAATAGATAATGATAATGCACTTTCTGGTGTAACACCATCCATAGTGATTGCCATCAATGTACCAATGATACCAGGTCCGATTGGGTTAGGAGGAACAGTTCCACCGGCACCAACACCGAATCCCATAAATGCTAATTCAGCGATTGCTCCACATTGCAATGCTGTTTTTAAATCTCCACATACGACACCAACACCGAAACTTAAAACTAGAGCACGGTTAGTGAAAATACCCCATAACATTCCCGAGTAACAGAATGCTGTCCATAGACCGATGATTACGGCCTGTAACAATGTAATTTGCATATTTTTATCTCCTATAAATAATTTTTAATATCTACTAATACACTTCCATCAGAACCACTTGGTGTAGTTTGTGTATTAAATTCAACGTTATACTTTTCAATCATTTCTTTTAATGCGGCCTTGTCTTCAGCACCTAAGAAAATAGAACGAGTTACTTTTTCTTTACCTTCACAGTTGTGAATGTTTCCAATGTTGATTTGTTTGATTGGAACGCCACCTTCAACTAGGCGTAGAGCATCTTTACAATCTTTAACAATTAAGAAGATTGTTTGAGCAGGATTTGCCTTGTGAATGATGTCGATAACTTTTTGTACTGAGTAAAAACGCATTGCGACATCCTTAGGAATAACAGTTTTCATTAATGTTTGTGCCATTGCATCTTGGCTAGCTTGATCGTTCGCAACGATGACTGTGTTAACGCCTAAAGATTTTACCCATAATTGACCTTGACCGTGAACTAAACGTTCATCGATACGTGTCATAACGATATTTGGTGTTGCCATTTTATCTCCTCCTTATTTTTACCAGTATGGATCCCATTGTTTGATTTGACGCATTAATGCTTCCATGTAGAAGTAGTCGCCCCAGATGTTTCCTTCATCTACGCCTTTACCACTGTGCCATGAATATACGCCATGATACAAGATTGGATCGCCTGGTTTGTGATCATTGTTAGTGTAGTTTTGAATCAATGAGCGAGTGATGTTGTCACAAGCTTTTTGATAAACCTTTTTACTTGGATCATCCTCTTTGATCCATTGATCCATTTCAAGCATTCCACATACTGCGATGGCAGCTGCACTTGAATCTCTTGATTGTTCTGGATCATTTGTGAAAATCAAATCCCAGTAACAAATATTGTCTTCTGGTAAACGATTTAAAAAATAGTTTGTCATTCCTTTATATAGATCAACATATTCAGTGCTTTTAGTGTAGCGAACATTTAATGGGATTCCATAAATACCCCATGCTTGTCCACGTGCCCAAGAACTATCATCAGAATATCCTTGACGTGTAGCACCATGACTAGGTCCTCCAGTTACTGGATCCATATAGAATGTGTGATATGCACTCGCATCATCACGAATTACATATTTACAACTTGTTGTGAAGTGTTTTGTTGCGGCATCCGCATAGTGATTATCACCAGTAACTTCACTTGCCCAATATAATAATGGGATATTTAACATGCAGTCGATAATGAATCGATAGTGTTCAGGACTATCTTTAGGTCCCCATGCCTGCAAGAACTGTCCTTTTTCTTGCCAACGCTCCATCAATTTATCAGCCGCCAACAATGCAGCTTTTTTTGCGTGCTCATTTTTTGTAAGCTTATAGCCACTTACGCAAGATAGCGAATATAAGAATCCAAGATCGTGGTGATCTAATTCAATTCGATTTTCAACACGGTACAAGAAGCTTTCGATATTTCGATCAGCTAACTCTTTATATTTCTTATCATTCGTATATTCATATGCCAACCACAACATTCCTGTCCAGAATCCATCTGTCCACTCGATGTTGTCGATGATTGGATACTTCAAACCTTTAGTACATGAATATGGGAATCGATCTTTGAAATATTCCATATTTAAATCAACTTGTTTTAAACATTCTTCAAACGCATTTGTTAGTTCTTCTTTTGTAAGGGCGGGTGTTGCTAAAAACTCTTGTTCTTTAGTAATTGGTTCGATATTTACTGTACGTACCATACTCTCCATAACCTCCTCAAAAAGTAAACTGGTTTACTAGACAACATCATTATTACACCTCAAAAATGGATTGTCAACACATTTTGTTTAAAAATTAACAAACTTTGGAATCGCTTACCTATAATATATACAAAAAAATCAAAAACGAATAATTCTCATTTTTTAAGTTGACAAAACCGGTTTACTAAGATAGACTACAGGTGAACTGGTTTACTAAAGAAAAAAGTAAACGCGTACTAGACACACGCAAAGTATAGAAAATGGAAGGTGGAACTATGGAATCGTATATGAATCGTATTTCCAACACAGGAATTGTACCTGTTGTTAAGATTCTAGAAAAAGAAGATTCATACCCATTAGCAAAGGCATTGCTTAATGGAGGAATTGATGTTATCGAAGTTACATATCGTAGTGAACATGCAACAAGTGCAATTCAAACTATTTCTAAAGAATTGCCCGATATGTTAGTCGGTGCTGGAACTGTATTATCTGTAGATCAGGCAAAAGAAGCTGTTGAAGCAGGAGCTAAATTTATTATTACACCTGGATTTAATACGAAAGTGGTTCAATGGTGTTTGGATCATGGCGTAGAAGTATATCCTGGTGTATCAACAGCTAGTGAAGTTGAAATGGCTCTTTCAATGGGATTAACACAATTGAAGTTCTTTCCTGCTGAATCAAGTGGAGGAGCTAAAAAATTAAAAGATCTTAGTGCTCCGTATGCGAACGTTCACTTTATGCCAACAGGAGGCATTAACACAAAGAACATGCACGATTATCTTGCACTACCAAATGTAGAGGCAATCGGTGGAAGTTTTATGTTGCCAAACGATTTAGTTGTCGCAAAAGACTGGGATGGAATTGAAGCCTTATCAAGAGCAGCCATCAAGAGTTTGTTGGATTTTCAGTTAATTCATGTTGGAATCAACACAAACAGTCCTGAAGAATCGAAACAAGTGACAGATACATTATGTTCTTTGTTCCACTTTACACAATACACAAAGCCAAAATCAAATTTTGCCGGTGTAGGATTTGAGGTTTTACATAAAAAAGGCCGTGGAGAAAATGGTCACATTGGAATCTATACTCCATATCCTGAAAAAGCGATGTATCACCTTTCTAAACAGGGTGTGAAATTTGTCGAAGAAAGTATTACACGTAATAAAAAGACAAATCGAATCAACTTTGTTTATTTAGATTTAGAAATAGCTGGATTTGGTATCCATTTGATTAATCCAGATTTAAAGATGGAGATTTAATAAATATGAAACAAAAAGTAGTCACTTTTGGAGAGATCATGTTACGTCTAGCACCCGAAGGATATTATCGCTTTGTACAAGCCGATACATTTGGTGCAACTTACGGTGGTGGAGAAGCCAATGTAGCTGTTTCTTTAGCTAACTATGGTTTCGATGCCAAATTCGTAACTCGTCTTCCAAGTCATGAGATCGGTCAATGTGCCGTTAACTCATTACGTAAATATGGTGTAGACACATCTTATATTGCTCGTGGTGGAGACCGTATTGGTATCTACTACTTGGAAAAAGGTGCTAGCCAACGTCCTAGTAAAGTTATTTATGATCGTGCAGGATCTAGTATCTATACAGCTACAAGTGCTGATTTTAACTGGGATGAAATCTTTAAAGATTGTGCATGGTTCCATATTACAGGTATTACACCTGCACTATGTGACAATGTTGCAGAATTAACAATTGAAGCTTGTAAGAAAGCCAAAGAACATGGAGTTAAGATCTCATGTGACTTGAACTATCGTAACAAGTTATGGTCAAAAGAAAAAGCTGGTGAAGTCATGGCTAAGATCTGTGAATATGTCGATGTATGTATTGCGAATGAAGAAGATGCAGCCGATGTATTTGGAATCAAAGCCAGCGATACAGATGTAACAAGTGGTGAAGTCAATTGCGAAGGATATAAGGAAGTAGCTAGTGAATTGACACGTCGCTTTAGATTTGAAAAAGTAGCTATCACATTAAGAGAGTCTATTAATGCCAACATCAACAACTGGTCAGCTATGTTGTATGATGGAAAAGATTACTATTTCTCAAAGAGATACAATATGCAGATTGTAGACCGTGTAGGTGGTGGAGACAGCTTTGGAGCTGGATTGATTGCAGCATGTTTGGAAGGCTATGATGCACAATCCACAATCGAATTTGCGGTAGCTGCAAGTTGTTTAAAACACTCAATTGAAGGTGATTTCAACATGGTAAGCATGGATGAAGTGTTGAAATTAGCTGGTGGAGACGGTTCAGGCCGCGTTCAAAGATAAATAGAAAGAAGAGTAAGAATATGTTTGAAATGAAAGATTTCTCATTAGAGGGAAAAGTTGCCTTAATTACTGGGGCAAGTTATGGTATTGGCTTTGCGATTGCGACAGCTTACGCAAAAGCAGGAGCTACAATTGTATTTAATGATATTAAACAAGAATTAGTAGATAAAGGTTTAGCTGCTTATAAAGAAGCAGGTATTGAAGCTCATGGATATGTATGTGATGTTACAGATGAAGATGCAGTAAATGCTTTTGTCGCAAAAGTAGAAGAAGAAGTAGGAACAATTGATATTTTGGTTAACAACGCAGGAATTATTAAACGTATTCCTATGTTGGAAATGAGCGCAAAAGATTTCCGTCAAGTTATTGACATTGATTTAAATGGACCATTTATCGTAAGTAAAGCTGTTATTCCTGGAATGATCAAAAAGGGTCATGGAAAGATTATCAACATTTGTTCAATGATGTCTGAACTTGGTCGTGAAACAGTAAGTGCTTATGCAGCGGCTAAAGGTGGATTAAAAATGTTAACTCGTAACATTTGTAGTGAATATGGTGAACACAATATCCAATGTAATGGTATTGGTCCAGGATATATCGCAACACCTCAAACAGCTCCATTACGTGAAAAACAACCAGATGGTTCAAGACATCCATTTGATCAATTTATCGTAAGTAAAACTCCAGCTGCTCGTTGGGGAGAACCACAAGATTTAATGGGTCCAGCTGTATTCTTGGCAAGTGATGCAAGTAACTTTGTCAATGGACATGTATTGTATGTAGATGGTGGTATCTTAGCTTATATTGGAAAACAACCAGAATAGAAAGAGGAAGGGTCAAGTATATGAAAATCGCATTAATTAACGAAAACTCACAAGCTGCAAAAAATGCACAAATCTATGAAGTATTAAATGAAGAAGCTCAAAAAGCAGGACACACTGTATTCAACTATGGTATGTATTCTGCAGAAGATGATGTTCAATTAACGTATGTAAAAAATGGTTTATTAGCATCTATCTTATTAACTACTAAAGCTGTTGACTTTGTCGTAACAGGATGTGGAACAGGACAAGGAGCAATGCTTGCTTGTAACTCATTTCCTAACGTATTGTGTGGACACATTACAGATGCTGTTGATGCTTACTTATTTGGACAAGTAAACGATGGAAACTGTATCGCTATGCCTTTTGCGCAAGGATTTGGATGGGGTGCAGAAATCAACCTTCACTACACTTTTGAAAAATTATTCTCAGAAACATTTGGTGGTGGTTACCCTAAAGAACGTCGTGAACCAGAACAACGTAATAAAAAGATCTTAGATCAAGTTAAAACAGTAACTCATCGTCCATTGATTGAAATCTTAAAAGAAATCGATCAAGAATTCTTGAAAGAAACGATTTCAGGTGAACACTTCGCAGAATATTTCTATCCAAACTGTCAAGATGATGAAATCGCAAACTATTTAAAATCACTATAATAAATAAAAAGTAAATTCTCTCCTTTAAGCGAATGAGTTTGACGGGAACTCATTCAGTGTCATTGATTCATAATAATAAAAAGGCTGTGGACTAAGCGATATTGAAGTCGCTTTCTGTCTCACAGCTTTTTCTTTCTTTTACTATGAATGGTAAATGGAACAAACTGAGTCCAATCACTCCAAGCATGATCACTCTAAATAAATAGATATAGTATCCATGATCTAGGTTAAGGAATGGAAGTCCTTCTAATGGTGGTCTTACAATAAACATAAAGTTTGTGTCATAGACTGCCAAAATAGAATTCATATACAAGTTAAAAATTAATAACGCAAATAATACAACTAAATTGTCTTTAAATGCCTGCATGCCTAAGTTTGCGTGTTTGAAACGAATCAAATATAAAGAAAACCATGTTAATGCTGCATGATACATGAAACATTGATATACATTGGCTACATTAAATTCAACGCCATAAGTTGGAATCAAGATAGCGGCGATTCCTCCACAAGTACCGACAACCGCAAAGAAGTTGATCATTTTTTGTTTCAATGGTCCATCTTTTCCAAAAGTGATGTATGCCGCAATAAACAATAATATACTGCAGATATGGAATGGAAGGGATTGCGGATTTAAGTGCATTCCTCCATGTGTACTTGGAATCATATCTGACATCATTTTTGTGGTTTCGCTCAATAAACATATAAACATAAAGAAGTAACAAGCATTTTGTAGCGTGAAATCTTCTTTTTTCGCATAGTGATTCATAATCAGGATAAATAGAATACAAATTCCTATCCATATAAAGTGTTTTGTAGTAAACATATGCCCTCTCCTTGTAGTCAACAGATTATATCATTCAAAACATAAGTAAACAATGATAAAATTCTTAAACTTATCTTAAATTAAGTGGTATACTAAGGCGTCAGGGAGGTTTTTATGAAGAGAATTGATTTTGAAAATGATACAGTGACAAGAAATATAGTAAATGCTGCTTTTCCATTGTTAGTAGCCCAAATAATGAGTCTTCTTTACAATGTTGTGGACCGTATCTATATTGCTCGAATTCCTAGTATTGGAACATACGCATTAGGCGCTATTGGTCTATGCTTTCCCTTGATTGTGATTATCAATGCATTCGCAAATCTATTTGGCAGTGGTGGTGCACCATTGTTTTCAATCGGTCGAGGAGAAAAGAATAGCACAAAGGCAAATTTAGTGATGAATACATCTTTTACAATGTTGATAGTATGTTCGATTGTTTTAATGATTGTTCTTTATCCCTTCTTAAAGCCTATATTAACTTTATTTGGAACATCCACATCGGCCATGAAATATGCTTATCCATATATGATGATATATCTAATAGGAACATTACCTTCTATGCTTACTTTGGGGATGAATCCATTTATCAATGCGCAAGGCTATTCAACGGCAGGTATGTGTTCAGTATTGATTGGTGCCATTATGAATTTAGTGTTAGATCCCATATTTATTTTCTTATTTGGATTTGGTATTCAAGGTGCTGCCATCGCAACTGTACTTTCTCAATGTATATCTGCAGGCTTTGTGTATTGGTTTTTAAAGAATCGTTCGGAATTAAAAGTAAGATTACTTAAAAAAGAGGAATTCATTGATTGTAAAAGCTATGCGCAAAATATTATAAGTTTAGGAAGCAGCAGCTTTATCATGCAGCTGACAAACAGTTTGGTTTCCATTTGTTGTAACAACGTGCTATCCATAACAGGTGGAGATATTTATATTTCAGTTATGACTATCATTTCAAGTGTAAGGCAATTAGTTGAAACACCGATTCATGCGATCAATGATGGTTCTAGCCCAGTTTTAAGCTACAACTATGGAGCTAGAAAAGCAAGTCGTATTCGTAAGGCAATTAAAATCATATCAATACTTGTCTTTGGCTATACAGCCATAGTCTGGAGTTTCATTATTTTAATTCCACATATATTGATTCAAGTCTTTAGTTCAGATCCTATATTAATAAGGAATACCGTGCCAGCTTTAAAACAATATTTTGCAGCCTTCATATTCATGGATTTGCAGTATATTGGTCAAAATGTATTTAAGTCATTGAATAAGAAGAAACAAGCCATCTTCTTTTCGATATTAAGAAAAGTCATTATTGTCGTTCCTCTTACATATATCATGCCATTATATCTTCATATGGGTACAGATGGTGTTTTCTTGGCAGAACCTGTATCGAATGTGATTGGTGGAACTCTTTGTTTTGTGACAATGTTAGTAACGATCATGTCAGAATTAAAGAAAATGGAAAATAAAAATGTGATAAAATGATATCCGCGAGGTAGAAAAAATGGTACAAGATATTTATCCACATAAATTACACAATGAATTTGATCCCAATGTACAGGCAACACAAAAGGATGTATTGCTATGTATTGTGAATGGAAGAATCTTAATTCATTTAAATTGTTTTGAGAATAAGGAAGTTGTATTTCCTAAAGTTAGTGATATACAAGTAGAAAATGTAGAATATCGCTATTTGTTTTCAATTGATAGTACGAAATATTTTTTATGTGATAAGCAATTAGAAGAGAATCAGATTCCATCAGGATATGGTTATGTTGAAGAGAGAAGTTTGCGTATTGAAGGGATTGGTCCAAAAGACAATTTATTTGCGGCCATTACTGGAAAGCATTTGGCAGATTGGTATCGAGATACTAAATTCTGTGGAAGATGTGGACATAAGATGGTGCATTCAACAACAGAAAGAGCAATGGTCTGTCCGGAGTGTCATAATACAGTCTATCCAAGAATTATGCCGGCTGTTATTGTGGGTGTAATCAACGGGGATAAGTTATTACTGACAAAATATCGTACGGGATTTAAATATAATGCGTTGATTGCAGGTTTTACTGAAATTGGTGAAACCGTAGAAGAAACGGTAAAGCGTGAAGTTATGGAAGAGGCTGGAATCAAAGTCAACAATATTCGTTACTATAAATCTCAGCCTTGGGGAAGTGCTAATGATATTTTGCTGGGGTTCTTCTGTAATGTAAAAGGGAATGATGAAATATCTATGGATACTAATGAGTTGAAATATGCAGATTGGGTTCAAAGAGATGAAATCATTCTTCAACCGGGAGAATTTAGTTTGACGAATGAAATGATGAAATTATTTAAGGAAAATAAAGTAGAGTGAAAGTATCATACTCATTCTTCTAAAAATGATGAGGATATGGTACAATAAAGCGTGTAAAAAAATATTTATAGAAAATAGGAGTGAAAAATTATGGCAATTTCTGCAGGTGATTTTAAAACAGGATTAACTTTAATCGTTGATGGTGATCCTTGGGTAGTATTAGATTTCCAACATGTTAAACCTGGTAAAGGTGCAGCTATCTTAAAAACTAAGATGAAAAACTTAAAAACAGGTAATACACAAGAAAGAAACTTCAATGCTTCAACTAAATTTGAACAGGCTAACATTTCTAAAAAAGCAGCTCAATTCTCATATGAAGCAGATTCTACATATTACTTCATGGATTTAGAAACATACGATACTTATGAATTAACAGCTGACCAAGTTGATTTCAACAAATACTTTATTGTTGAAGGTGCTGAAGTATCTTTGATGTTCTTCGAAGGAGAATTATTATCTGTTTCTGTTCCAGAAAAAGTTGAATTAACAGTAGCTGAAACAGATCCAGCCATCAAAGGTGCACCATCTAACCAAACTAAAGATGCAACTACAGATACTGGATTAACATTAAGAGTTCCACAGTTCATCGAACCAGGTGAAAAAATCGTTGTATTCTCAACAGATGGAAAATATGCAGGAAGAGCTTAATCGCTCTTCTTTTTTTAACTATGAATAAAGTTGTATTAATTACAGGTGGTGCTCGTGGTATTGGAAGTGCAATCGCATTGGAACTCGCAAAACATGGTTATGACATTGTCATTAATTATTTAACTTCTAAACAGCCTGCTAAAGAATTAAAAGAAAAAATAGAATCGGAATATCATGTTCGTTGTCTTACAATTTGTGCCGATGTATCCGATGTAGATCAAGTCAATATCATGGTTAGTGAAATTGAAGAGAAGATGGGTGGCGTAGATATATTAATAAATAATGCGGCTGTGGATCTTTCCAATCTATTTCACTTAAAGAATGCGGAAGAATTTAAAAGAACACTAGATGTAAATGTTGTAGGTGCTTTTAATTGTAGTAAAAGAGTCTATAAACATATGTTAGATCAAGAATATGGAAGAATCATCAATATATCAAGTACCAATGGAATCAACACATATTATCCAATGTGTATTGATTATGATGCTTCAAAAGCAGCTCTTATTTCAATGACACACAATCTAGCAGCTGAATTTGGACCGTATATCAATGTGAATTGTGTTGCTCCAGGCTTTATTGGAACCGATAATGAACTAGATGGCTATGATGAAGAGTTCTTAAAGGAAGAAACAGAAAAAATCATGGTGAAACGTTATGGAAAACCAGAAGAAGTGGCCTATCTTGTGCGGTTTCTAATTAGTGATGAAGCGAATTTCATCAACAATTCCATCATTCGTATTGATGGTGGACAAATGGGTAGTTGTTAAAAAATAAGCCTCAAATGAGGCTTATTTTAGTATATATTTGATATTTCTTGCAGTTCCTGTTTTTTGAACTACATTTTTTTCAATAAGAGAATTTAGAATTCGAATCGTTTTATATTTTGTGAATTGAGTTTCATCTTCAATTTGTGTACGAGATAGTTTTAAATTCTTTTTTAGAATTGAAACAACTACCTTCTCGTCTTCACTTAATGAAATCAAATTTGATTCAATAGGCAATATGACAGTGATTGAGTTTTCATAAATTTTAAATTCAGGTTTATTTTGAAAATCTTTATATGAAGCATTTATTCTTTTGATTCCAGAACCAAACATTTCAATATAATTTAGTCTAAAGAAGATATTGCCGATAATAGGATTTCTTAAAAAAGAAATTTGTCCATCTAAATATTCTTTTTCACTTATTTCACGAGGTAGACCTCCACAAGAAGTGATTTCAATTTTATCATCGAACATGGAAATGCGTATTCTAGCGTTGATATCCCATAAGCGGTGTACTAGAGAATTAGCTAAAGCTTCTCGAAATGCTTCTTCTGGGATTTTTTCTTTACTGATTCTAAGACTACCTTCAATTTTTTCGTATTGGTAATATTTTTTATACATATTTAAAACGCGATGATACATTTCTAAAATGGAAATATGGTCTAGTATTTCTCGATCCATTATTTCATTTATGTTTGCTCCAAAACGAATGACATCAGCACCTTTAAATGGATTAGAATCTGCAATTAAGGCTGCTGCATTGTTGTATTTTCCGTTTTTAATAAGGCCTAACGTTCTTAGTATATCGGTATTTATATGATTTACATCAAGCTTTTTAGAAAGTTCATCTTCTAATGTTTGAAAAGTTAAATCTTGTTGAGTAGATTCTTGTTCTTCATAAGATTGATTTAATCCTTCAAGGACAAGTCGGTTTAATTCCAATCGATCCACCTCGATAGTAGATGAGTCATTTCTTTTGTATGCTTTTCCTTTATATAAATAAGGTTTAAAAGTTCCCTCGAATACTTTTAGAATGATTGTATTTTCTTTTGTGATATCTAAAGTGTAAGAAGGAATAGGTTTGATAGAATCATTGATTTTGTTTTCTAAATTCAAACAAGCATCAATTGGATTATCAATTCCTTTAACAGTTCCATCATCACAAATTCCAAAGATGATTTCTCCATTTGAATAATTCGCAAAGGCACTTATTGTTTTTAAAAACGAATTACTGTTGATATTTTCTTTAAATTCCAAAGTTCTTGTTTCACGCATAGCTATCACATCCTTATATTCATTATAGTATCGTTTGAACCGATTTGCAACGATACGATTATCGTTGCACAAAAATATGCAACGATTCAATAATCGTTTGAAACAAAAAAGATGCACTAGGCATCTTAGTTGTTTTTCATGTTTGTTAGGGCAAGAAGAATAGAAAGTTTTCCATATTCTAATGTTAGTCCACCTTGCATATATAAAGTATATGGTTCAATGACTGGAGCATCTGCACTTAATTCAATTGTACTTCCTTGTGTAAAGCTTCCGGCAGCCATAACTTCATCAAATGGATAGCCTGGCATTGGAGCGGCCATAACACGAACAAATGAATCGATAGGACTTGTGGATTGAATGCCTTGTGTAAAGCTCACAAGATTTTCTTTTGATCCAAGCTCTAAAGTTTGAATGATATCCGTTCTTTCATCATTATAAGCAGGAGATACATTTTTATAACCTAATTTTTCTAGCATATAGGCTGTGAAAACTGCTGTTTTTAAAGCACTCTTTACGGCATTTGGCGCCATGAAGATTCCCTTAAAGAAAGAGTTGTTCAAGTTAAAGTTGGCTCCCAAATCTTTACCAATTCCTGGAGCGGTTAAGCGTTCAGCAACCATATTGATCAACTCTTTATTACCAGCTACATATCCTCCAGTAGAGGCGATTCCTCCACCTAAGTTTTTCATTAAAGATCCAACCACAACATCGGCACCGATGTGTCCTGGCTCTAATTTTTCAACAAGTTCACCATAACAGTTATCAACCATGATAATGACGTCTTTGTTTACTTCACGAATCTTTTGGATAATACGCTCAAGCTTAGAAATGGTTAATGATAAACGGTGGGCATATCCTCTAGATCTTTGGATTTCCACCAATTTTACATTGTTTTCTTTTAAACGAGCAACAATCTTATCATCATCAAAATCATCATTTACTAAATCAATCTGTTCATATTTCACACCATTAGCTTTTAAGGATTGTGTAGAATCACCACATAAACCAATCATTTCTTGCAATGAATCATATGGAGCACCCGAAATAGAAATCATTGTATCTCCGTGCTTTAATAGGGCAGATAAAGTTAAGTATAAAGCATTTGTACCACTCATGATTTGAGGGCGTACTAAAGCATCTTCACATCCTAGTACTGTCGCAAAAATACGTTCGATCTTATCACGACCCTCATCGTAGTTACCATATCCATTGATATCCGCAAAGTCCGAATACGAAACGTGATTCTCGATAAATGCAGCTAAGATACGATCTGAATTGTATAAACATACATCATCAATTTTTTTATAAATATCTTTTAAAACAACATCCGATTCTTCTGCCATTTTCAATAAGTCTTTATCAATTTGTTCTAAAATCATAAATATCCTCCAAAAGTCCACTCCTTCTATTATAATGCCATCACAATTTTTTGTACATCTTCAACCATTCTTCTTTCATAGTTGTTTAAAAATGTAGTAAAAATACAATCAAAATCTGAAAAATTCGCAAATTTATAAGTACCCGTTTTATGAAATTTAGAAGTATCCGCCAATAGATATTTTTTTGTGGAGTTTTTTAGTACGTGCTGCTTAACTTCCATTTCTTCAAACGCAAAAGTAGTAGGTCCATCCATATTCATAAATCCATCACATCCCATAAAACATGTATCTATGTGTAGTGAATCTAGATGATTATTCGTAAAAGAGCCTGTTGTAGCTTTGGCTTTCTTTAACATTTTTCCACCCAAAAAGATAAGGTCATGATTTGTTTCAGATACCAATTGGGCTATCTTTAATGAATTTGTGATTACTAGTAAATCTTTTTTTAACGGTAAATACTTTGCGAGAGCCAATGTAGTTGAACCTGGATCTAAAAAAATGGTACTTCCATCTTGTATATATTCGAGTGTTTTTTTCGCAATCAATTGTTTGTCGGAAGCATTCTCTGTCATTTTATATTCGACACTCACTTCACTATAAGATTCTTTTAGTGTAGCACCCCCATGAATCTTTTTAATGAGTCCCTGATTTTCCATTGTGGATAAATCGGTGCGAATGGTTTCTGTGCTTACATGATAAAACTTAGAAAGTTCTACTACCTTTACTTCGCCATCTAACAAAATTTTAGAATATATATCATTTTGTCTGTTTTCTGTTTTCTTACTCATGTCTTCATATTAACAAAACTTGGTATTTAACACAATCTAAACTATAAAACCAAGTAAAAAATCTTGTTTATCCATTAAATACCAAATTAATATAGCTTAATTGAGTTCTACTTCTTATATTGTAGGTGTAATACATACAGGAGGAATAAGACATGAAACTTCAAGCTGCATTAGATACACTTACATTAAATGAATGTATCGATTTATTAGAAGAGACTCAAGGATCTATTGATATTGCAGAGGTGGGAACGCCATTTGTGATTGAAGAAGGGATGGTTCCAGTAAAAGAATTTAAGAAACAATTTCCTGAGATTGAAGTATTAGCGGATGTCAAAATTATGGATGCCGGAGAATATGAGGCCGATAAATGTTTTGAGGCAGGAGCCGATATTTGTACAGTGCTTGGTGTAAGTCATGATGAAACAATTGAGGGTGTTGTTCGTAGTGCAAAAAAACATGGAAAGAAAGTCATGGTGGATATGATTGCCGTATCGGATCTAAAAAAACGTACACAAGAAGTGGATGAAATGGGAGTGGATTATATTTGCGTGCATACGGCATTTGATGTTCAAAAATTTGGACAAGATCCATTAGATGATTTAAAAATTGTAAATTCAGTCATCAAAAATGCCAAGAGTGCAGTGGCAGGTGGTGTAAAACTTGAAACTGTAGATGAAATCGTCAATGAGGGTGCTGAAATTATTGTGGTTGGTGGAGCCATTTGTAATGCCAAGGATCGTAAGGCTTACGCAAAAGAAATTAAAGCCCATTTGAAATAAGGAGAAGAACCATGGAAAATCAAGAATACGCAAAAATTGTTTTAGACGAACTTACACATACTTTGACTCATATTGATAAAGAGAGTGCAGAAAAATTTGTTGAACTTGTGGATGATGCTAAGGAAGTGTTTTGTGCCGGAGCTGGAAGAAGTGGCTTTGAAATCAAAGGCTTTGCGATGCGCCTAATGCACATGGGAATTCAAAGCTATGTGGTTGGAGAAACGTGTACGCCAAATATTGATGAAAATGGCTTACTTGTGATATGCTCAGGTTCGGGTTCTACAAAAAGCTTAGTGAATCATGCTCAAAAGGCAAAAGAAGTAGGAGCCAAAATCGCGTTGATCACAATCAATACAGAATCACCTATCGCAAAAATGGCGGATGTTGTGGTTGAAATTAGTGCGCCAAGTCCAAAGAGCGCAAAACAAGGAGATATTAAATCTATTCAGCCAATGGGATCATTATTTGAACAATCCGAAGGTATCTTTATGGATATTGTCATAATGATGTTGATGGAAAGACGCCATATGGATAGTGATACAATGTTTGGTCGACATGCGAATATGGAGTAAATTATGGAAAAAGTATTATTTTTGGATTCACCAATGAAAGAAAAGCCATATGGATCAACGCGCATCCAAGAAAAGTTTGGCTTTGGTCTTATGGATAAAAAGATTGGTGAATATTGGGCAATCAGTGCCCATGATAATGGATTAAGTAAAATATCGAATGGAAAGTATCGTGGTGAAACATTAAAAGATGTATATTTAAATCACAGAGAATTGTTTGCGAATGATCCTCATGATAAGTTTCCTTTGTTGGTTAAAATTAATGAAATTCAAGAACCATGCTCAGTACAAGTCCATCCAGATGATGCCTATGCTAGAAAAAATGAAAATGATTATGGCAAAGCTGAATTCTGTCTATGGCTAGATGTTGAAGAAGGTACCAAAATCATTCGTGGACATAGTGCCAAGACAAAGGAAGAATTTCGAAAGGCCATAGAGGAAAAAGCTTGGGATACTTTGTTCATTCGAAAACCAGTGCACACAAATGAATTTGTCTATACACCTGCAGGTACTGTTCATGGTATTGAAGGAAAGCTAATGATGGCTGAAGTGCAACAATCTAGTGATGTTACTTATCGTATATATGATTATGACAGGAAAGATGCGAATGGCAATATGCGAGAATTACATATTGATCAGGCTATTGAAGTCACAAATATTCCTCATGTTGAACCAGATGTACATCCAATAGTTACAATGTTAGAAGGAAATGAAGTCATTGAATATGTGAATGAAAAGTATTTTAGTGTGACTCGATATAAGATTCAAAATGAAATTCATATCAACAACCCTTCTTATTCTCTTTGTTTGCCATTAAGTGGTAGTGGCATCTTACATATTGATGGAAAGGATTATGATATTCATGCAGGCATTGGATTTATCATTACAAGTCATACAAAAAGATATTCCATCAAAGGGAATATTGATTTACTGGTAAGCGTGCCAAAATAATTCTGATTTTACTATTTCTAATCATTTTTTCTGTAGAATTCTACACTTTTTCTGATTATAAATATAATAAGTGGTTTAAAGCTTATTTGACTTTAAACCACTTATTTTCATTTCTAATCACTTTTTCTGTAGAATTCTACATTTTTTGGGATTTACGGAAACTAAGAATCGATTTGAAGAGATCTCCATCTGTTTCAATCATAAACGTACCATTCTGTACTTCTGTAAAACTCTTTACGATGGCTAGTCCTAAACCACTTCCCGCTTCATGTCTTGATTTATCTCCACGCACAAACCGTTCGGTAATATCGCTATTAAAATCAAGCGGTGCTTTCGAAGTGTTTTTCATTGTGATCACAACCGAATTACCTATATCTTTTACATCCAAGAATACACGTGTATTTTCAAGTGCATACTTAGAAATATTCGTAAATAAGTTTTCAAAGATACGATACGTCTTATTTCCATCTAAACATACATGAATTTCTTTTTCCGGAAGATTTGTCACAAGCTGAAGATTTTTAGCTTGTAGAAGCTCTTCATTTTCAGCACATACCTGCTCAATAAATTCAATGATGTTGATATTCGAATATTCTAAATCAATATTACCACTATTGGCTTTAGATACCTCAAATAAGTCTGTAATTAAAATGCTTAAACGATCTGTATATTGATTTAATCGTTCTAAATAACTCTTTTTATCTTCCTCGCTTATTGTTGGATCATTTAATAATTCTACATAATTTTTAATGCCTGTTAATGGCGTTTTTAAATCATGCGATACATTCGAAATCAATTCTGTTTTTAGATTTTGTGACTGTACTTGTTCTTTTACAGCTTGTTCAAAACCATCTTTGATTTGATAGATATTATTGTTTAAAGATTGGAATAAACCAGAATCTGCAGGCTTGATATTCTCAAAATTACCACTCGATAGATCTTCAGTCATATGTAATATGTCTTGGTATTGACTTTGCACATTTTTGATTTTCTTATAGCCCACGACACTAATGCCAATTAATGCTGTAACAACGATAAAGAAAGAGAAGAATGGAATGTTCAACAAGGATATAAACGCAAGGATCACAATCAAACAAGTTGAGAAAATGATATATTTTTTAAGGATTTCATCTGATAAATCGGTAGAAATAATTCCTTCTACTTTATTTGAGAAATAAAGAATAAATTTACCAACCAAAGTTCTTTGAAAGAACCAATCTCTGATAGATGTTGTAAATTGACACTTTAACCAATATACAGATAATCCAATAAAGAATAGAGTGATGGACCACGCAAGAATGTTCGTAAAATATACGATAGGCTGACCAAACTCTATATGATATCGATTTAAAATGTTTAAGAAAGTTCCTTCAATCGAATAGGTCGTTAATATATATGTACCACTGGATAGCAGTGCATCAATTGTTAGAAACAAGACGAATGCTGGTTCAAATAACCAGTTGTTCACATGTCTAAAGATATAGGCTTCCTTTTCATATACATATTTATTAAGAAAGATATATAGAGCGATAATGGCACTACAAATCAAGAATGCTATTATAAAGAAATAGGCATATTGATCACCATCTAATTCCAATAGGTCAATAAGACTTGAATTGTCGTAATTTAAAACAGCCGGAATATAGAATGTTAATACGACATCACTTGGCATATGAAGCGTATAACCAACGAATGGTTCTCCCTCACAATAATAAGTGCCACTACAATATTCATAATACTTTTCACTATTGGCATTAATAAGATTCACAACATCATCCGTCGCATTTAGAGTATTAGAGTCTAATGTTTCATAATACCTTGTATCTTTTTTCTTTGTATTCACATCAAAGTTTTTTGAAGTGATTTTATTTTGAATATCACACTCATAATGAAAGTTCCCATCATTTTCAAATAGATTCTTTGCGGTAGAAATCGCAACATTTAAACTCTTCTTGATATCCTGCTGAATATCTTCAGGTGTACCCTTCTCAAACGTGATATATTCATACTTTGGATCCTGCTCCAATTTTTTGGCAAGAATAAAAGCTGTGAGATATTGCTCTAAAGATTCTGGCATCTTTGATGGAGTGGCTGAGGAAACATTTGGATAAAAACTTGTCACTACACAAGAACTGATGATGCATAAAACACATAATATCGTTAAAAATATATTCTTCTTTTTCATTGTATATTCTCCATTTTATAGCCCTGCCCCCACACAACCTTAATATAAATCGGCTTTTTAGGATTGGCCTCAATCTTTTCACGTAACTTACGAATATGAACCATGATTGTTTCTGTGTTGATAGCATCTTCTTTCCATACTAATTCATAGATTTGTTGGCTAGAAAAGACTTGTCCAGGATGTGCAATCAATAGTTTTAAAATATCAAATTCTTTTGGCGTTAATTTAATATCCTTTGAATTGAGTGTCACTCTTTTTGTCGTATTATTTAATGTAAGATCACCAATCACATACTCATCTTCATTTTTTGTCTCATTTTTAAGATTTAAGATTTGTTCATATCTTCTTAAATGCGAACGCACTCTTGCGACTAGCTCCATACTTTGAAATGGCTTGGTGATATAGTCATCGGCACCAA
>OIYR01000221.1_pt1 | contig 33241 bp, 54 predicted proteins | sample 1588221 | NCBI WGS metagenome assembly OIYR01 (sample SAMN03283292) | human gut metagenome | biome: human-associated habitat; material: feces | host: Homo sapiens | place: Peru | collected 2012
CACGGGAAAGATTGCTTGCGCAGTTTTTGGAGCGGTTTAACCCTAATAATTTTTGCCAAGTAATGGCGTATAAGATACTACAAAGCAACATTGTGTGTGACGATTGCCTAGACCCTAAGACGGAACGCCTAAAAGCTTTGGGGATAACGGCTGCCCCTAAGTACGTGAAAGCCAAGAAAAAAACTTTCAAAAAGTTGTGAAAAACAGTTGACAACAGCCTACGCAAGTAGTATAATAAGGGTGTAATCAAGAACGGGACACACCCGAAAGGAGAATATTGAAATGTTGGTAAAGTACGAATTGAAACACGGAACGGTAGAAGCGGAAATTACGAGAGCGCAAGTGTTGGAATACGTGGCAAGCGATATTGTGTTTTGGAGCGAAATGATAAAGACGGATAAGTTTTCCAAAGAGCAACAACAGCTTGTCGTTACGGCGATAATGACGGGACTTGAAAAGCTCGGTGGCGACGAAGAAGAAATTTGCAAAGCAATCGGTATTGACACCGACGAAATGCGTTTGGAACTTGCAAAGGACGTGTTGAGTGAAGAAGATTTTGCCGATTTGGCGGAGTGAGGTAAGGAAAATGTCGGAGTTATTGAAGAAACTGAAACGTTACAATTACGCTCACGATTGGCTTGAAGCACAAGGCTTTGAGCCTGTGAGTGCGTATGGCAAGTACGTGCTTATTACGGTAGACGGCGAACTGAAAGACTATAAGGACTTTGCGGAAGCGGCGGAAGCGCAGGGGTGGAAGTATGAGAGAGATTAAATTCCGTGGTAAATCTAAAACTACGGGCGAGTGGGTATACGGCGACCTCGTGCGATTGCAAGACGGCGAAAACACGATAACGGCAATCTACTACAAAGGCGAAGTTGAACCGAAGTCTGTCGGACAATTCACAGGGTTTACCGATAAGAACGGCAAAGAGATTTACGAGGGTGACATTTTAGAAAACTACGACCAAGCGTTGGTGACATTCCGTGACGGCACGTGGAAGTTGGACTGGCTAACAGGGTACACGGCGAACGACTTGAACGAGGGTTTTGACGAAACAATGGAAGTTGCAGGAAATGCGTTCGATTGGGGGATAGATTATGACAAATAAAGACTACAAGCGACTGACAACATGGAACGAAGAATTACAAAGACCGTGTATGAGTGCCGATAGTAGCAACGAACAGACGGTCGATATTGTAGCAAGACACGTTGACCGTCTATTCGAGTTAGAAAACGCAATCGAGAACGGCACGTTGGTGTTTCTGCCGTGTAAGGTGGGACAAAAATTTTGGTGGATAAGTGGTTGGAATTTTCAAGAAATAATTGAACAAAAAGTTTCCGCTATTAGAGTTGAAAACTTGAGATTTGTTATTTACGACGAGGACGATACGAGGTGGCTTTTAGGCGAAATTTATTTCACCAAAGAAGCAGCCGAAAAAGCGTTGGAGGAAATGAAGAAATGACAACAGCAGAGCAAGCAAGAAAAATGGCAACCTCGTTCAAAGCACAAAAGCGACTTATAAATCGAGAGTTAAAAATCATAAATAAATACATCAAACAAGCCGCACGAAGAGGGGGAACATCTATTTCTTATGCGACTGGTTTCTACAATTATAAAAAAGATATTATGAAGAAATTACAAGAAGCCGGGTATCGTGTTCGAGATGGTTACGGTCGGGATGTTATAGAAATTGATTGGAGCGAAACAAAATGAGAAAGTTTGCAGTGGTAGAAAAACAATTCCAATATAAAGGACACGATTGTATTTGCGTTTTTAATCGTATGAAGATAGATGGAATGGTTTTAGACTATGGTTGAAAGACGGGTTCTATAAAGATTTTGACCGTGATTGTACATGGGAGGTAGTGTGATAAATGACTAATCGAGAATGGCTACAAACATTGACCGACGAAGAGTTTGCAAAGTGGCATGTAGAAATCGGGTGTGGAAGTTGTGCGTATAATCCCGAAAAATGTTTTTGTAATAACCTTAGTGACATTGCATCGTTTGAAAAAGACTGTTGTGTTGATGGTACGGAAAAGTGGCTTAACGCCGAACATAAGGAGAAGTAAAATGATAGAACTAAAAGAAGTACGAAAAGAAGAAAAAAGCAAAAAGCGGATGTTGTACCGCCTAATGAAAGCAGGTAAGATAAGATGCTTTTACGGCGAGGACGGCGCATATATGTACGACGTTGCCGAATACGAAGCGTGGGCGAAAATGCACAAAAAATACGGGCATTGCCAAAGGAGCGAGAACAATGGGGAACAAAAGTAAACGCAATACGTTAGCTTCGAGAGCACTCGGAGCGCAAGTTGAGGTTTTGAACTTACGGCGAGAATTGTTGCAAACCAAAAGCGACATGGCGATAATCAGCAAGGCGTTTATTGACTATGTGGCTAATGCGGAAAAGAAAAGCGGAGCGGAAGCGCTCGAAAAAGTGAACGCTGTGATTGCCGACACGGTAAAGGAGTTAAACGATGATAAAAACAATTGCGATTGATGTTGCGAAAGATATTGTTGTGTGCGAAATCGACTACGACACATACAACACCATCTCACGTCAAGTTGCGAAAGTCGCCTATATGAAAAAGCACCTTGACCGTAGAAAACAGGAAGTAAAAACATTACAAGCAAAGTTGGCGAAGCGGAAAGTACAAATGAAAGAAATGTTGTCGATTATAAACAACGATGAAGGAAACGCAGAAAATGCGATGTTGAAAGCGCAAATAGAACAATACGAAGATACAATAGAGGAACGAGACAATCAAATCTCGCTCCTATATGCGGTAATAGCGAGGTTAAAAGGCGATGAAACGGAAAATAACGGCGATTAGTATAGTGGTGGTGTGTTTGTGCGTGCTTATGTGTTTGACGGCTTGTGGCGCAAATGTGGGCGTTGAAACCGTAAGTGCTGACGAAAAGAAAGAAATTGAGATTGTCGCAAACGACAAAATAACGATAACTGTACAAGAGTTGACCTATGACGGTTGGCGCATAACGGAAACGGTACAATCGGTGAAGTGGTCGGAGAACGGCGCATTGCTGACAATAACCTACGCAAACGGTACCACTGTAATCACATCGGCGAACAACTACATCGTAAAAATTTATGCAAACGAAAATTAAAAATAGGGTTGACAATACCAAAACGTGTGATACAATAGTATTGTCAAGAAGTAGCGATAAGGGACGACCGAACAACGGTACGTTCCTATTGCGCTATTCTCCCCTCTTTTGCGCAGTCGCTATGCTTGGCTGACCTTCCTAATGGGCGGTTTGCGGAGTTCCGTTGAAAAATTCCGCACCTTTACAAATACAGCCCCCCCCCCGTGGGGAGAGGTGATAATATGGAACGTAGGCAAAACGATTGGTCGGATGTCGAGAAAGATGACGGCAAGAGCAGTGGCAATATTGGGTTGCCATTTGGACTTTGTGAGAAATACGGCATAAAGCTACCCGAAAACGCAACACCCCGTGTAGCGTGGGATATGTTGAAAGAAAAGCGTGGTATAGAGCCGCCGTGGACGGACGATGGCGCAAAACAGTGGACGGACGGTAAACCCACCGTGCAACAAAAAGAGCCGCCACAAACGAAACAAACGGCTTACGACGTAATCGAAAATAAAGAGGGACGATACAAAATACACGGCGAGCTAATAACGGCAAAACCGTACAGTCTTATTGAAAGTTGGATAAGTGTATCGAAACGTGGTTACGGCTATTATTTTGGCATTGATGTCGGCGGAAAAAAATATTTTGTTTCAATTGACTCCAAAACGGCAAATGACCGACGTTGGGTTGAGCCGTCGATATTAGGCTATAAAAATATGAAAGTTAGCGCAAACGGATATATATACGTCGACACGAAAGGGTATGCTAATTTTGTAATAAAAGATTTGAATAATTTTTCAAAAATCTAAAAATAAAAAGTGGGGGAAAATATGCAAGTTAAAATGCCGACGGCTGAAATGGTTGACATTGCGCTATTAAAGCCGTACAAAAAGAACACAAAGCGACACAATCAAACGCAAATAGACAACGTTGCGGAAAGTATCCGCAAATTCGGGTTCGTGCAGCCGTTTGTTATCGACAAAAACAATGAAGTTGTAATCGGGCATTGTCGGCTGTTGGCGGCGCAAAAACTCGGCATAACGGAATTGCCGTGCGTTCGGGTAGATTATCTGACGGCGGCTCAAGTCAAGGCATTGCGTATTTTGGACAACAAGCTCAACGAGAGCGAGTGGGACTTGGACTTTTTGAACGAGGAATTGCCCGAAATCGATTTGGCAGGGTTTGACGTAGACTTCCCGAACGATATTAGCGGAGTTATGGATACTCTATTAGAGGACGGTTTTTCGCTTGACAAAGACCTAAGGGGCGGCGATGACGGTACGTTTGAAATCTCGCTTGCAATACCAAATGAATACGATGAACAAGTACACGAGTTCATAAGAAAGAGTGGTAAAGACCCATTGGTGGCGTGCGTTTTGGAGGCTTGTAAAAATGGCGATTGATTGCGGTAGTCAAATTATTTTGTGCGACTTGCCGATACGCTACGATACGTACACAGGTTGCTCACACGCTTGCGCTTATTGCTTTGTAAAAAAGAAAAGGGATATATCACAAATTGCGGTTGACGCAAGTATCGATACACTTAAAAAGTTCATAAAGGGCGAAAGGACACAACAGACACGCTGGTGCGATTGGAATATACCTCTTCACTGGGGGGGGGGCAAGTGACCCGTTTCAACCGTTAGAAAAGAAAGCGAGAGCCTCATATAGGGCGTTGCAAATATTCGCTGAAAGTAAATATCCTTTTGTCGTATCAACGAAAGGTAAGCTAATAGCCGATGATGAGTATTTAGCATTGCTTGATAAATGCAACTGCGTAGTTCAAATATCGGCGGCTTGCGGTGAGTACGATAAGCTTGAAAAAGGTGCGCCAACATTCGATGAACGAGTTGAAATAATGAGAAAGGTCGCTCCGCATTGCAAGCGGCTAATCGTCCGTATTCAGCCCTATGTTGTAGAATGTCACAACAGTATTATGATGCAAAGCCTACAAAGGTTTAAGGACGCTGGTGTGTACGGTGTAACTGTTGAGGGAATGAAATTCCAAAGAGCAGTCAAGGGCATGGAAAAATGCGCTGGCGATGTCGTGTATCCGATTGCGATACTTAGGTCGAGGTTTTCCGAAATCAAAGAAGAGTGCCACCGTTTAGGTTTGGCGTTTTTCTGCGCCGAGAATAGACTACGCTCAATGGGTGATGACCTATGTTGTTGTGGAATCGCGGGTCTTGACGGTTTTACAACAAATAAATTCAATTACAATCATATATTCAATGGTGATTTTGAAAAACCCACCGAGAATATGAAACAAAAAGGCACAGCACAATTATTTTCGGCACTATTCCAAAATGCAGGAATTGCGGCGGTACTCCGTAATCGTTCGTTCGTAGAAGCGATGTTGAGCAATGATACACGCCGTTGCGCCAGCAAAGTCTTTGGGAGAGTGCGTAAATGAGTGAAATAAGACGAACAATATCCCTATTGAAACTCTACCGTTCGCAACTAACTTCACAGCAGTTCCGCACTTTATGCGGACAAGCGAAGAATGGCGACACGGCAGGAGCGTTAAAAGGGTTAGTAAAATTAACAAGGGGAGTGAGTGAAAATGCCGAGAAAACCGAGTGGGATGCCGAATGGGCGACCGCCATGTGACGGGCATACTCCAAAGGAAAAGGCACGGTTCAAACAGCAGTTCGAAACTTTGTGTTTCTACCAATGCACCGAGGAAGAAATATGTGGGATACTAGACTGTAATCACGAAACGTTGGGAAGATGGTGTAAAGAAATCTATGGATATGGTTTTTCGCAGATTTACAAGGTAAAACGCCAAGGTGGCAAAGTTTCGTTGCGCAGACAGCAGTTTGAGATAGCGAAAACGAACGCTACAATGTCTATTTGGTTGGGCAAACAATACCTCGGACAAACAGACACGCCTGTTGCGGTGGAGCATTCGGCGTTGGATAAGTTGTGCGACACGATAAGTGCGGCTATTAAAGAAGAATGAATTTTACGGGTTTAACGGCGAAACAGAAAGATTATTTGCGCAACGGACATCGGCGTTGGAATATACTCACAGGCGCGACAAGAAGTGGCAAGACGGTAGGTACGTTCTTTATGTTGCCACTGCGTATCAAGGAGCATTACAACGACCGAATACTATTTATCGGGAAAACGCTAAACACGATTGACCGCAACATCTTTGACCCATTGAGGGAACTGTACGGTTATGACAACATCGGAAAGATAGTCGGCAATCGAGAGATAACGATGTTCGGCAAGAAGTGCTACGTAGTTGGCGCAAATGACGACCGTGCTATTACGAAGATACAAGGTGTCGGCATCGGTTACGCATATGGCGACGAGCTAACGACGTGGACGGAAAACTTTTTCCAAATGTTGAAAAGCCGTCTCGACTTGCCGAACAGCAAATTCGACGGAACGTGCAACCCCGAAAGTCCGAGTCACTTTATCAAGAAACACCTCGACAACAAAGAGTTGGATATTTATCAAAGTCATTTTACAATTTACGACAACCCGTTTTTGTCGCCCGAGTTTGTGCGGAATTTGGAGAACGAATACCGCAACACAATTTACTTTGACAAATGGATATTGGGCAAGTGGGTAGCTAACGAGGGACTTGTATATCCGCTATTTAGGCGTGAGCGTCACTTTATGACGCCTGCGGAGTTTTCGGCGAAGTTCGGGCGGTTGCTTATTAAGTACGTGATTTGGGGCGGAGACGGTGCGACTACAAACGACAGTACGGCGATAATACCGCTAGCTATTCTCGAAAACGGAATAGGCGTAACGTTGGAGCCGTTCTACCACAACCCACAAACAAACGGTCCGTTGTCAAATGCGCAGTTGATGCCGTACATTGAAGAATACCTTGCCGAAATGGAAGACAAGTACCACTTCGATAGTAACGGCGTGTTGCACTATATGCCTGTTGACTGTGCGGCGGCAGACCTCGTGTTGACGTTGAGTTACAATCTAGGCGAGAAGTACAACGCCACAGCTTACACGAAAAAGAACATACAGTTGACAACGGATGTGGTGAATAACGCATTCGGACGTAACGCCCTATACATTCTAAATTACGGCGGTTACTACAACTATATTCGACATAGATTTGAACGAGTAGAACATCCGCTAGTGATTGACCTTGAAAGTATGGTTTGGGACAAGCACAACAAAGGGTACGACGATAGCGTGCCGAACGATTGCGCCGATGCGTTTCGTTATGCCGTGAACACGTACTACGCAAACCCCGACAGCTTGTGGGAAACACCAAATGCGGAAGAATACTACAAGATAGGAGATTGAGCGATGGCTGATTTTCAAGACGTAAATGTCGACGGACTTGCGCCATTTCAAAACGGAGCAGCTTTTAACACGTATTGGACGTACAATCCGAGTACGAAGCAGGCGTTTTGGGCGCAGTTGTCAAGCCGATATACATACTTTGGGATGCGGTACTTGCAACATTGGTTGTATTGGTACGACGGTTGGGTGCCGTATTTCCACAATTCAAACAATGGAATATTCAGCACCAAGCTTGCGCAAAGCCTTGTAAACCGTATTTCGGATAAAGTCTATGGCGGAAAGCTGATGTTCAAAAACGCAGGTGCGGAACAGTGCAAACACGAGCCTAACGAAGCGTTGCGCACCGTGAGCAAGTGGGCGGAACACAACTTTTGTGAAGCTTTTCATCGGGCGATACTATACGCAGGTGCAGGCGGTACGGCACTGATAAAGGCAAACCGTGACAAGCGAGGACTGTGGACGGAAGCGTTGCGAGTGGATAGTTTTATCCCCACCGTAGATTTTAGGGGAAACGTTATTCGTGTAGAGTGTTTCCTAACACAATACGCCGACTTGCAACAAAACGAGAACGGCAAGAAAGCCGAGAATTATTATCTCGTAGAAGAACGGTATTTCGGCGACATCGAAACGGAACACGTTGTTTTGCACAACAGACCGTTGGTGCGCTATTCAATCAAGAAAGCGAGCGGGGTGGTTGGAACAGGTGGCGATGTAACAAGCGTGAGTACCGAAACTGTGCTGTTTGGGCGTTTGCCGAAACAAGTGCGTAGAGCATTGTTGAAAAATTACAATGCGCTGATATTCGATGTTCCGCAGTTGCTACCGTTTCACGATTGGCTGGGTGTAGAACTTGTCAAGTGGACAACGAACGTGAGCGACTTGCCGATGTTGCCTTTTGGTGAAAGTTTGCTTGCACCGATAATTTCGCAGTTGATGGCGTACGACTACTATTTCAGTGCGTTTGCGACCGATATGTACACGGGGCGTGCCAAAGTGCTTATGCCAAGCAATATGATTGACCCCGTAAAGGCGAAAGAAACGCAGAATTACAACTCGAATTTCGACAGCTTTTTGTACAAGAGATATCCGAGCCGAAACCCCGAGAGCGAAAAGCCGATACCGTTGCAGTTTGATTTGCGCGCCACCGATTGGAAAACAATTCGTGACACGATACTCGAAAACATTGCCGTCAGTTTGGGCGTTAATACATCAACGATTGCAGGCTTTTTGGGCGACAACAACGCAAGAACGGCAAGAGAAATTTCGACCGAAGAAAACGAAACCGCAGGTTACATCAACAACAAGCGCAACATTTTGGGAATGTCGGCAAACCGATACTTAAAACACATAACCGAGTATTTGGGATATGCCGATACCGTAGATGTGCGTTGGAGTCGTGCAGGGTTGACGAATATGCAAAGCCTTGCCGAGATACTCAACATCGGTTTGCAGTCGGGGTTCATAAGCAAGCGCAAAGCGGTTGAAATGTTCAACCTTGACGACGACGTAATGCAAGTAGAAGAAGAATACAACGCCATACGAGCGGACGATGCGGTTCGGGAAAGCAACGAGTACGCAGGGTTCGGGGCGTTTGGCGGTGACGAGAGGTTGCCTAAATGAAACGACAAGCGAGCAGTCGGTTATCTGCCGAAGCGCAAGCTGTAATGGACGGACAAACGGCTGTTAAGCAAATCGTCAAGGACTTGTACTTGCGTGGGTTTTCGTGGGCTAAAATTGAAACGGCGGTGCGAAAAGAAATAGCGGTAACGCAAAGTGAGATTGACATCGAGTATCTCAAAGGCGAAACCGCTAAAAGCCTTATTGCATTAGCGTGGCGAGTTTACAACGATATGAAATCGTCGGCGAGTTTCGGCGATTTGGCGGTACTTTGGGCGGTGGTTGGGTTGCGGTCGAAGAATTTACCGAGCGCACAACAAGAAGCCGCAGAAGAGCTAATAGAGCGCGTCACGTGGCAAATGCCAAAGGGAACGCAAATGACACAGCGCATCTACCACTATTGGAAAGATGTTAAGGCGACCGTAGCTAAGCTTGCGGACGAACGAGCCTTAGACGAGAGCGACAGTGGCGAAAGCAAAATATCTTTGCGGGCGAAAGCTGAAATTATTGTCCGTGAAGAGTTCCACAAGAAAGAAATGGAGCGTATGCGTGCGAAAACACGGTTGGTAATAATTAGCACTCACAGCGATTGTAGCGACCGTTGCGCACCGTACCAAGGGCGTGTTTACAGCCTTGACGGTACGAGCGGAACAACGCCCGACGGACGTAGTTTTGTACCGATTGAAGAAGCGACCGAAAACCCGAGGGATAGATACGTCACCAAAGCTGGCGTAGTGTATCAGAATGGGTTGTTCGGGTTCAATTGTAGGCATATCATGATAGAATACGCAGACGGACTAACTCCGCCGACGGAAAGCGAAGCCGTGCGACAACGTGAAGTTGCAATCGACAAGAAGCAACGTGAGTACGAGCGAGAAATAATACGAGCAAGGGAAAAGGCTGTTGCTTACAAAGGAATTGACCGCAAAGAATATACGAAGTGGAAAATTCGTGCGAGCAAACTTTTGGAAGAATACGCCGATTATAGTCACAAACACGGCAGGTCGTACTACACGAGCCGTATTCGAGTTTTATAGCACCGTCCGAAAGGGCGTTGTATATCGACAGCACAGTCGTTAAAAGCAAAGGGGAAAGCCGCAAATTAGCCCTATTGACCGAAAGCGTGAGGCGTGAGTAACTCAAAACGTGGGCGTTTGGCGAGGGAGTAACCTTTACCTAGGTAAATATAAAAGGAGCGTAAACAGAAATGGCAATTTTCGGAAAGAAAATCACGACGGCAGAAATGCTGTTAAAGGCGTTGAACGACTTGTCGGACGAGGAAAGAACGAAGTTTGAACAGAGCCTCAAAGACCGTGTCGACGAGAGCGTAGGCGCACAAGAAGAAGCGGACAACGAACAAGACACGCAAAGTGCCGTAGACCGTGTAGACGAAAGCGTAGGAGCGGAGAACGCTAACGCTGACGAAAATGCGGACGGTGTGGTGAAAGAAAGTACGGACGATACCAACGTTGAGGAAACCGAGGATACGGACGTACCGACAAACGAAGAAGTTGCCACAGCTGAGGACGAAAAGTACAAGGCTTTGCTTGCCCGAATTGACGCACAAGACGCACAAATCGCAAATCTAATGACGGCGTTTGGCGAAATTGGAGAGTTGAAAGACAAAAGCGAAAATTTCGGCGCAACGGAAGTGGGCGATAATGTGGATACGAGCGACGAACAACGTGACGACGACCGTATTATGGCAAACTTCTACGGCAGTTCCTACCGTAAATAAGGGACAAAACAAAATTTTAATTAAAGGAGCCTTATTATGAGCGCAATTTTTGCAGACATTAAAACCCCGTATATCAACGAGTTGACCTTGAAGCGTTACCTCGTACCCAAGACCAAAGAAAACATCTTCCAAGGCGTTGTACTCCGTCCCGGCGAAGCATGCACCGACAAATTTAGCGACGACACCGATGCCGCCGAATTGCAAGTTATCCGTATCAAGCCGAACGACAAGCAAGCACGTGACATCGGTGCTGACGTGAACGGTGGCTATTTCAACGAAGAAAACGCCGTACAACCTACGTCTGCGGCTTATGGTATCAAGATTTTGACTACCATTGACTACAACATCGACATCCCCACCAATGCGCAAGACATGATTAGCGTAGACCTCGTAGAAGCCGAGTTGCAAAACTTGTCGGGCAAGGTTAACCGCAACATCAACGCAGTTACGCTTGCGGCGCAATTCAAGACTTACCTCAACGCAAAGACGGCAGGTACGGTTGAAAACCTTGTTGAAGTTGATACCGCAAACTACCAAAAGGGCGATTACAAAAACGCTTTGCTTGATGCAGGTGCATACCTTGACGCAGGCAACGAAGAGGAAGGTATCGACCTTTATCCGTCCGAACAACGTGCTTACCTCGTAAGAGCGGCTGTACGTTCCAAGCTTATGCGTGACGGCGACATCATAATTGGCGGCAGTAACGTGGCGCAAGACATGCAAGCGGCTGGTGGTTTGTCTCCTCGTGCAAGACGTTTCGGCGTAGACGGTTACGCTGGCGAGCTTGACGGTACGCCTGTGTACGTTGTAAGTGACCCCACTTTCAACCTTGTGGCTGACTACCTCGACCTCGACAAGGCACAACTCAAAGGCGTGTTGGCGGTTCTCGTATCCGCAATCGGTACAGGTCGTGCGCTTGCGTTCAACAGCGTTATGAAGACAATTCCGTCGCCTGCTGGACAAGGTGTGCGTTTGCAACCCAAGTACAGAATGGGTGCTGAATGTTGGGATGCACACAGCGTGGTGCTGATTGTCGAAAAGGACTGGGCGGCACCTACTGGCGCATTGACCGTCGTTGCCCCCGCAAGCCGTGCAGGCTTTGTGGCTATGACTGTAAACGTCAAGGACGGCGGTACAAACAAGAGCGGTGCAACCGTTACGGCTACGAGTGGCGCAAGAGTATCTACGGGTACTACGGGTGCTGACGGTAACGTCGTGATTTATGTACGCAAGGGTTCGGCAGGTTCCGCTACGGCAGTTCTCGGCGCAAAATCGGGTACGGTGACGTGGCAAGCTTCCGACAGCGTGCAAGCATTTACCAAAAACGCAGCTTTGGCGTAAACCAGAAATTGAGGGGTGGGCAACTGCCCCTCAAATATGCTACTAAGAGTATGGGCGGTGCAACTCCGCCGAGGAGCGAAATATGGAATTGTTGGTTACTTACGAGGATGTAAAAAACGAATTGGGTGTTGACCTTACAGTGGAATTGGGGCAACCTCGGGATGTCAACTTGTGGTTGAAGAGACAAGAACGAGTAGTGTTGAACTTCATTGCGGCGCACAAAATAAGCGGATATGTAGCCGTGCAAGAAATGTTGAAAGACGAAAAAGCAACGGCAATAATAAAGCAAGCGATAGTCGAACACATCCACTATTTGGCGGAAAACAAATTTGTCGAGCCCGACCTATTGGCGCAAAAGGACGGCGACCAACTAGTGCCGACAATTGCAATGCAAGCGCAGTGGACGTTGGAAAACAGCGGTTTGTTGTATTCGGGGCGGATATGAGCAAAAGAAGATACACAGCGGCGGCGTTTGCAAGACTTTGGGTGACGGTCGCTAAAAGAGAAACGTCACGGCGCAGTTACCACCAAGTGCGTGACGGGCAGTTTTCGTATCGGCTTTTTGTGTCGGGCAAAGGCAATATTCCGTTTGACACGGGCAAATTGCAAGACAGTATTTTCCTTGCCGAAAGGGGAAATAGGTCGGCAACAATACGAATACCTGTGCATTATGCTGTTTACTTGCAATATTGCACTCGGGTAGGCACATCGTGGGCACCTAATCAACACAAAAATTGGTTGCAAAAATTCACGAGGGGCGAATACTACCGCACCGTTAGCCGTAGGTACGAGGGGGTAAGGATAGAATGATAAGTCAAGTTGCGAGGCGGTATCAGTTAGAAAACGGACACTACCAAGAGGGTGAGATTGCGCACGGAAAGGAAACGGCGAAGTTCAAGTACGCAATAAAAGCTGACAGCACCACAAGAACGCAAGCGTTGCACGGTTTTGTGACGGCAGATGTCGCACGAGAAATTGAAGTTGTGAACATAGCGTTTATCAATCAGAGTGACACGATGATGTTGGCGGACGGTGCGCAGTACATGGTGGTGGGGTTCGACCAAAAACCGATAGACGAAAATCAATTGCGAAACCTACCTTGGGAAAAGGTTGACAAGGTTTGGCGAATAAGTTTAAGAAGCGTGAGGTGATAGTCAATGCTAAACGAAATGTTCGGAGAAATACAAAGCATACTAGGCGACGGATACGGACTGTTTCAAGAGTTCGCCCCGAAAAGTATTCTAAGCAAGGAATATTGGGATAAATACAAAAACCTAGGTGTGCTTTACGTGAACGACGGCACTCCGAATTTTGTCCCCGACGGGGCGAGCATGACTATTGACTACACGCTTTCTCTTTTAATGCGGATAGAAAACGGCGTGAACACGTCTGATTTGATTGTTGAGCCGTTGGAAAAATTGTCGTCGGCAATGACGGGAATATTGTACACGGAAAAAGAAACGTGGAAGTATATGTTGAACGTCGGTTTGCCTACTACGGACGGCGAAATACACGTTGGTAGCGGTTTTCAGTTCATAACATACGATATCCCAATTACGGCGATTGTTGCAAGCGGAGTGCTATTGACGGATACCACAAAAAAAATAAAAGTCAGCATTGGGACGACATCGGCGTTCTTGAAAGGCGTGATAACTTGCACGGAAATGCCCACATCCGAGCTAGAAAGCGCAATCTTCCTCAACTCGGGTACTTTATTGGGCGAAACCGCAAATTCCGTAGAAAGCCTTGTAGTGGCTCGTGGGTGGGGTTTGCACATAACGAAACTGTACCGTCCCAACGACCCGATAGACGTTGCGTTGCGAAGTGAAGCTTTGCTGGTGACGTCGGATAACATTATATCGGTGGAATACGCTATGGGCGACGAAAGTCCGATAACAAGGAGCTGTATTATAAGCGATGTTACGTTTGCTAACGAAAAGGGGCAAGCAGTAATAATGTCGTTTACGTTATCCAAGGCAATGCGGACTACGGCGTGAGGTGAGATATGGCTGACCTAGAAGTAAAATTTTACGTCAACGGTGGTGGCGGTTCGGGCGCAGTTGCGGAGACGGCAGGCATTGATACCGAAACAGCCGAGGAAAACTCCAAAACGGCACTTACTGTTGAAGAAACAATGCGAATAGTACGGCGTTTTTCACGGCAAATAGCGACGAACGTTGCCGGCAGTATCGGCACATTTACAGGCAACAATGTGCTACAAGAACGAGTTGAAAGGGGCGTAAGCTTTACCACTAGGGCGGTAAGTGTTGGCGTTGCATTTGTTGCAAATCCGATACTCGGCGGTTTTGCGCTTGTTGGCGAGGGTGTCGATATTGCGTTTAGATTGGCGCAAGAAAACCGCAAACGAGAATGGCAAAACGTTGCGGCTAGCGAGTTAAGACGGCGTGCAGGGTACGAAAGCAATCGGAATAGAGGGGGCATACGGTAATGAACATCACAATCAAGCGTGGTAGCGAAACATTGCACGGTATCGTCCCACTAGACTTGCAGTGGCGGTTAAACGAGCAATTGGACGGTGGCACGGCTAATTACATTAAAACAGAAGATAAGGCGTTAGGGGCGAATACACCGCTCGACAAGTACATCGTGACAATCGACAACGAAACGTTTGAGTTTGTCGGTATGGATAGCTTTGCAGTGTGGAAACGTCAGCGTGCGAGTAGAACGGACGAAAGCGGAAACGTAAGCTTTTATACCGCCGAAATACGGAAACATCAACTTGCGCTGACAGAGCCGACAAAGTTGTTGCAAGGCGTAATGATTGACGGCTTTCAAGTAACGCAACCTAACCCACCGACAAAAACGCTGAAAGACGTTGTAACGAGAGTGCTGAAATATTCGCCGTTTGACGGACAGCGTTTTTATTTGACCACTGACACGACCATTGTAAGCGTTTTGACGGCAACAATCTCGCCCGAATTTCGGTGGAACACGCAAACAACGCTTTTTGAAGTATTGCAAGACATCGGCGCAGTGATAAACGCAATTCCAAGGCTTGTGAGCGGTGCAAACGGCGAGTTTACGGTCGTCACGTATGATTTTGTGGACGATTACGGAACGGCGGTTACAGACCTAGCTGACGGCTTTACAACGGACACAGGCAACAGCGTTGACGGCGACCAATACAACAGCGAGCTAACGGCGGTTGTTGAAAATCTAACCGAGGAGTAAGGAATGAAAAATACATTGACATATCCGAGCTATTCGGGGTGGATAACGGTCCGGACGGACGATATACAACTGACGACCAATAATGCGATGTTGATAATGCCAAAGCCTATCGTGCAAATACAAAAGGTGCTGTTGGATATTATCGGTATCGGCACGGTTGGTATAACATTCAAAGACACGTCGGTAGCGAGCACTCGGAAACAAATAAATGAAATAACTACGGCGGCTGGCGATACAAGCACGACGTTGTCCGTTTTAGACATCTCACACTACATCGTTGAACAAGACTTATACAAGACGTTGTCAACACAAGGCGCATTTGACCCCGCAACGGACGACATCTCGAAAAACAACACGAGCTACTACAAGCTTTACGACAAAAACATCAAGATTTGCACCGAAAAGGCAAACATTTTTGCGGATGCGCCGATTTACAATTCGATAGTATATGCGTTGAACGACTTGTTGAAAACGCAATCGCTGTATTGGAGTGGACAGGAAATCAGCGCAGTATCGGGTTTTATCGAAACCACCTCGCTACTACGGTGGCAATGGCGTGTTGTATACGAGCCGTTGGGCGAAAACGCAAAACTAAACGTCCCAAAAACAAACGCCGAGGAAATTCCTTTCGCTATTCCGTACAATCAACAACAACAAATAGCGTCGTCGGTGGGATTGGGGCGCAATATGCAAAGCGTTGCAAACCGCACAGGAACGGAGCAAAAGCAAGTTGTGCGTTACATTACCAAATTGTCACAAATGAGGCGTGTAGGCGCAGTGGCGACGTTAAACGGCGAGATATGGCGTTTGACGGAAGTTGCAGGAACATTTACGCCGATAAGGGCGAGAATTACAGAAACGTGGACAAAGGGTTGGAGTATGCGTTCGGAATACGTCGGTATTAACCGTGAGTTCCGTTCGTGGAATATCCCGAGCCAAATCACCGAGCGCAATTTGCTGTATCAAGACTATTGTTTAATTACACGCAAAACGGCGTTGAGTTTCGCCGATAACGCAAAAGTCGGCACGTGGGCAAAGCATTTGCTTGTCAAGTTTATCGACAGCACAAAGGCAATTACGCCGACAAGGACGGAACAAACAGCGATGTGGATATACCGTGAGGGCGTGACCGACCAAGGCGTAATATTGACGGCTTCGGCGTTTGGTTTCGGCAATTCACTCGTGTTTTCGGGGCGCACGCAAGACAACCTAAGCGCAGGAATAAAGCGTGTACAACTCAACAGTGGTGATAATATTTTGCAACAGAACATCGACACCTACTATTGCAAAGCGGACGGTACGTTGGAAAAGGCGAAAATTTGGTTTTCTTCCGACATTGAAAGTATGAACGGCGACACGTACCCCGAAGCAATAGGCGCAATAAATACGCCGTATTCTGACGGCGCACTATTCGGCACCGCACCGTATTGGTTTGACATTGACAAAGACCCTGCCGAGCAAATAAACTTCACATATCAGTTGCATATGTTGACCGACGACCCGAATTTGATTATCGGCACGACGTGGGCAGGGCGCAACCCACTTGTACATCAGTACGACAGTGCTCCGGCACGCAAATATTGGAAAATAACGAAACGTTTGCCGCAAGGTGCGCAAGTAATGACGAGTGCGTTTGGCGAAACGTCGTCGTCGGCGATATGCACTGTGACGGAGCAATCGGTGAATACGAGAGTGTATGAAAACATCGCTTTTGTCGTTCCGAGCGGAAGTTTGGGTGTTTGCGTGACGGACGAGAACAACAATATACTTGTGGCGTGGCAAGGTGGCGCAAGCGCAACGTTTACGACCTATTACACGCACGACTACGGCGCAATCAAAAAAGCCGTTAAAAGCTAAATGGGAGGCTTAAAATGCAATCAAACAGAATTGTGGTAATGCTTGCCGCCGACGGCGTGAACGGACTTGACATCAGCTACGGCAAGAACATCAACACAATGTATCTCAACTCGCACCTAAACAGCGAGTTTGTGGTGCGCCCTGCATTTTTGTTGGGGGCGTCGGAAACGATGTGGGTAACGTTCAGCAAGGGCGAAACATCCACACGTCCGCTACTGTTGGCACAACGTCAAACAAACGACAGCAACAATAGCCGTCAAGTTGTGGACGGTACGGAAAGTACAATTGAAAAGATACCCAACACGGGATACGAGTACTTTATCGATATGCCCGATGTCGTGTTGCAAAACGTCGGCGAGTGGAGTTTTTCGATAACGATTACCGAGTTGCCTGTGGACGTGGAATACAAAGGACAAGTGAACGCTACGAGCGATTTGCCGTCGAGCGGAAACGCCGTCGGCGATACCTATTGGGTCGGCGGTTCTGTAAACTCGTACTACTATTGGAACGGCTCGGCGTGGGCGGTGCTTAACATCGTCGCCGTGTCTACATCCGATGTCGGTACAATTACGGTAAATCGGAGCGTGGGCGGACAAATCGGCGGATATGCCACCGACCTTGACATCCAAGTGCTGTACAATTTCGTGTTGCGAGTGCTGAATAGATTGTCTGACTATTTGCCGAAAATTGTTGACGGCTATTGGTGGGTTTGGAACAGCGACAGCAAAGCGTATGTCAACTCGGGCGAAGTGGCGACATCGTTGATAACGTTGCGTGCGATAACAGGACTTACAAAAGTACCGACCATAAACGACACCATTACGAGTAGAGCGGCAACATTTAACCGTGTACCGCAAATAGGCGAAACCTACGTGTCCCTTGCAAGTACCTCTAATGCACTCGGTGGCGATACGTATATTTGCCTAATGAAGTACACATCCGAAAACACGTCGACCTATATGTATGTTGGCAACACTCGTGGCGCAAAGGGCGAAAAAGGCGATACGGGCGCACAAGGTCAAAAGGGCGATACAGGCGCAACGGGCGTGGGCATTGCGAACGTAAAGCAAGAAGTCGTGACAGGCGGCACAAAGGTTACAATCACGTTGACGAACGGCACAAGTAGTTCATTTATTGTGTATAACGGCACTGCGGATAACATCACCAACTTGGAGTTTCCGCACGGTGACGCAGTAGTCACGTATGATAATGTAGACGGACTGCACATACACGGCAATTGCCGAATTACGCTTAACGGCGTTAACGTTGATGTACCTATGGATGTCGAGATACCGCAAACGGCGGGCGACGGCTTGACCGAGGACGCAACGGACGACGCAAAAGGTGCGGTATTGAAAGTCGACGAAACAGTAATACGCACTAACAAGGCAAATCAAATCATCAACGGAAACGTTACAATCGGCGGCAACGTGACAGTCAACGGCACGGTCACGAGCGTGAGTGCCGAAAATTTGAAAGTAAAGAACAAACTAATAGTAGTTGCCGAGGGTAACACGGTCACGCTGACAAGTCCCGCAGGTTTGCTCGCTCCGAAGTACGACGGCACGAACCACGGCGCATTGGTATTTGACGGTACGGGTACGGCGTATGTCGGTGACGTGGTGTTGGACAGCAACGGCGATATTGATGTGTCGAAGTCCGACTTGCAACCGCTCGTAACACGCGGCACGCTCGCTGACGGCAAGTTGGTGAAATGGAACGCCGCAAAATTGCGTCTGGAAGATACAGGTATAGCCGCCGACCAAGTGGCGACGAAAGCCGACCTCGGCGCAACGAGTAACTTCATTTACAAGTTAAACTATGAAAGCGCAACAATACCGACAATCGGGCAAGTATTGACGTTGACAAATGCGAATTTTAGCCGCACTCCCGTTGTGGGCGACGTTTTTGCGCTTATGGAAGTTGTAAACGTCAACGATACTTACTACAACAATATGGAAGTATTGACCGTTGGCGAAACGACTTGCACGGCGAAAATAATGTCATTCACGGACATCACGAGTTGCAAGGTGACAAAGGTTACTACGGCTACCACCACGAAGCAAGCCTATGTAAAGAACGCCGACGGCACGCAAGGAATGGTAGACATCAATAATAATGCGACTGCTCAAAGTATTGTCTTACGTGATAATGCTGGTAGAATATACGTCACAGCTGGCGCAGAAGAGGGACAGGCTGTAAACGTCAAACAAATGAGCAGTGCTATTGCGACGGCAATGGAAGTAGGCACAAGTGGGCTTGAACGCACGGACAACAAGGTAGGTTCGATTACGGGCGAGGGCGATGATGTACAATATCCGTCCACCAAAGCCGTGGTAGATTACGTTAAAGCCAACGCACCGACGGCATACCACGTTGATTTGAGCGGTGATAGCGGTACAATCACTACTGACCAATACAATGCTCTAAAAGCTGACAATGATAGCTACATTTTGCATACGGTAGGTGTTGCTGTTATGAGGCTTGCAAGGGCAGTAAAAGTTGAAGCACAAAGTGGTAGTTTGCAATATCAAAAGTTTATCGGTGGTACTGCAAGAACTATTAAAATAGAACCGTCGGGTGCTTGGACGAAGACTGAGACCACATATCAGTCAACAAGTAAACTTACAACAACCTTGTCGTCGAGTTCCACCAATACTCAATATCCAAGTGCAAAAGCAACGTACGATGCCGACCAAGCAACACTGACAGCGGCAAAGAGTTATGCGGACACAGCAATCACAAACGCAATCACAACGGCGTTGAACACCCCTGTGTAAAGGAGATAGATTATGGCGAAAAACAATAATTTAACGGACTTCCTAACCGATGTAGCCGACGCTATTCGGGAAAAGGACGGCACGACAGGGACGATTAACCCACAAGATTTCAGCGACAAAATCAAGGCGATACAAACAGGCTTGGACACGTCTGACGGCAACATCGAGCCTACAACAGTGTTGAAAGGCTACAAAGGCTACGCAAAAGGTGTGGCTGTTGATGGTGCGATTGAAACGTATGACGGGACGGTGGAGGATGTTGGGTTTACCGTAACAATGAATTTCAGCGGTCCAACAGTGACCAATATGGGTTTTTACAGTTTGGACGCAGGTAGTACTTGGATAGATTTATTTGCCACCGAGCAAACGCAATTAGTATTGAACAATGTCAAACAAATAATGTTCAAGGCACAAGGCGACTATTCCCATTATATATCTATAAGTGGGGATGGTTTCAGCAGTTTGTATATTAACGGTTCTGTCGGACCAAGTACTACGGAGCAAACACCGAATATTACTCTTACGCAAAATATGGTTGTTGACATTGGTACAGGCAGTGATTAAAAAGAAATGATACACTTTAATTACCCAATCCCCGTCCGCAGGTGGCAAGGCGGTCACTCTTTAAGGAGTAGATATGAACGAAATAAAAATCTTATCCGACAGGATAATCATAGATGGTCACGCTGATACACGAGAGCAATGCGAAACTGCAACAATGTTGGCAAATCTATTGTCAGCACAAGGCAGTGGTTTTAATTGCGTTGAGTATCGAAGTGGCTATGCCGAGTTTAAGAAAAGCGATGTTGTCAAGTTGGCTGATAGTGAGTTGAAGTTTGTTAGTGGTGAACCTGTTAGCTATAAAACAATATATGTAAATGGTAATAGGGTCGAAATTTCAGACACTATGGGCAATACTTGGCAAGAGCTTGAAACCTATAATAGCCAATATAGAATTGAAGGTAATACCGTAGTTTGGAGGAGTGATGACACAATTTTGCAATACAACGGTGTTGATGTATTACCAACCGATACCATTGTAGCGAACAGACAATACACAACTCGCTCGTCATTCGACGGCAAAATCAACATCACAAAATCAGCAGGCGTTGTCCTCAAAACGCAAGGTAAGTATTGCGACAAAGACATAACTGTTGTACCCGTACTTGAAGAAAAGAGCGTAACCCCGACTGAAAGCGCACAAGAGATTGTACCGAGTGACGGAAACTGCGGTATTAGCAAAGTAACCGTCGGAGCGGTACAAACTGAAACAAAAACGATAACTCCGACTACAAATCAACAGACGTTCACTCCTACAAGTGGCAAGTACTTCAAGCAAGTCATTTGTCAAGCAATACAAGCCTACCAAGGCACGGCAACACCCGCACAAGGTGAACAGACAATCACCCCGACAAGCGGTAAGTTTTTCAGTTCGTTCAAAGTAGGTGCAATACCGAGTGACTATGTAATACCGAGTGGTACATTGCAAATCACGGCTAACGGCGCAAAGGACGTTACAAACTACAAGAATGTCAACGTAAATGTAGAGCCGAATTTGGAGCAAAAGACTGTGACAATCACCGAAAATGGTACGACCGAAGTTACCCCTACAACGGGCAAGGACGGTATGAGCAAAGTCACTGTAACGACAAATGTCCCGACGGCAAGTGCTGTTGAAGAGGTTGCGACAGCAAGTGCAATGAACGCATTGTTGGTAGAAGCTAATGTTGGCAAGTACTACAAGTTTACAGGCACGACCGATAGCAACTACACCAACGGCGACCTTTACCTTGTTGAGGGGGGGGGCAGTGAGTAGTGGATATACGGTAAGTTATATTTTGAGCGGTGGAATGGGCGGTGCGTTAATTCCTATGTTTGTTTACAATGGTAAGAAATACGGCTACAATTCCACTAAATATCCTAACGGAGATAATAAATTTTATAAAGACGATGTAGTTGTATCTGCCGAAGAATATAGTGGTTCATATGCTATAATTGGCGAATTAAACATTCCAAGTGTACCAACAACAATTACGTGGGGATACAATGACACTTTGCAATATGCCAATAAAACAGGAGATATAACTATAACAAATGGAACATCGGGGAAACTTGACGGTACTATAATTGTTAATGGAAATGGTAGTTTCGAGATAAAAGGTACCGACTAATACACAGCATAAACCTTATCGGGTAGGCGGTCAAACCCGTTAGGAGAAACTATGTGGAAACATAAAAACTTTATAAATTTGCAGTTGTGTGCTGGACCTATACCGTTCCCAATAGTAGTAAACGGTACAGATGTTTATATCCAAAGGCTTAGTGATAGTGGGGAAACTGGCGAGGAAACTTGGAGTTATAATGCAAGTATAAATACGGACATTTATTCAATTTCGGGCAATACTGTTGTTTGGAGTGACGGAACTATTTTGCAATATAATAGCATTGATGTTTTACCTACTGACAATATTATTGTTGATGGTGAATACACAACTCGTACTGCCTCAACCCTCAAATTCAAACACCTCACTGACGCAGGCACTATCGGCAGTGGGACGGTTAAGTTTAGACACTACTCGCAACAGGGGCTTAGTACGGGCGAAACGTGGGTGTTGAATAGTACTATAACAGCTCCAAGTAGTAGTATTGACAAAAATATCGATTTTCTTTGTGTAGGTACGTCACAAAACTTCATACGTATACTGATAGAAAGCGAAGGTAGAGGTGTACATCTGGAATATTTTGCACAAGGTGATAGTTCCACAGCAGGTACTGTTGTATCGACTGGCGGCACAGCAGTCGCTACTGAATATCGCACGCTTACGTTCGATAGTCCTGTAACCGACACGGCGTTGTTGACTTGGCTACAAGCTAACGGAACAAAGCAAGGTGGGGGGGGGGCAAGTAATTAAAGCAGGGACGTATCAGTTTATTGAAGACATAAATTTTCCAACTGGTATAGATATAACTGAAAAAATAACTGCTACTATAAATACTTTGACAGAGAATGATGTTTACGGTAGTCAAAAAACCATTGATACAATCGTGGTAGCGCAGTCGGGTGATGCAGGTGCTTTATCATTATTTAATGAAGAACCGTATTATGGTATAACACACGCATTTGACTGGGAATATACTACCGAAAATGGTGATACGTTTTATGTTACTGACACAGCAAAACTACGAACAATAATAATCGCTACTGACCAAACAGTAACTAACGAATTGTATCAGTGGTTCACTGCCAACACAACAAAACTCTCATAAAGGAGACAAGCAAATGCGTAAAGGCTTTACCCTTGTAGAGCTCATTGTAGTAATCGCACTCATAAGCTTATTGACAGCTTCTGTATTTGCGTGGTACAACGAGTTCAAGGACAAACAAATTGTAGACACCAACGGCGACGGACTTGTGTACTACGACGACATCACGTTGCCAAAACCGCCGAACTATCGGGAAATTTTGAAACAATACGGTATCGACGTCGGGGAATTGACCGACGAGGAATTGAATGAACTTATAAAGGAGTTGCAAAATGGAACAAGTGATTGAATGGTTTGACGTGGCAAAGGACGAATGCGAAACATTGCGTGATTATGCCGAGAAATTGGACAAGGTGGACGAAAAGGACAACTTGCGTGAGATTATGGGCGACGAAGTAAATCACGCTCTAATTGCGATTGTGGCGGCGTGTAGGCTGTTGGAGCTGAAAGTGCCGACGGACAATTTGGAGGGCATTGACGAAATATTCGAGGGGGGCGGCGAAGAATGAAAGTAACACTGAAATTACGCAAATTATCGGCGTACTTCGTTGAAAAGTCCGTAACGCTTGCCGATGACGAAGTGTTGCAAGTACAAGTTGCCGACAGGGGCGCACTGTCGGGGCGTGTGGCGTTATTGTGTAACGGCAAGAGTTACATTGCGGACGAAAACAAAACCGTCCACATTGACCGCCAAAGCCTTGAAATGGTAAACGTGTTTGAATTGCAACTTCGAGATACCGACGGCAAGATTTTGCAACGTTGGGTAACCGAGGGGTTGTACGTTGCGCCACTGTCGACGGACTACGAGAACGACCGCCTAATCACGGAGCGAGAATTTTACGCCGACTTGCTGACGAAATACAGCGAAGTCAATGAAACGTTAAAAGAACAAGTCGCTGACTTGAAAAATAGAGTAGCCGCACTCGAAAACGGCAAATTTTCTATCCTAAAATTTGGGGGTAACGAACAATGAAAGCATTTGCAAGAACAGTCACCATAGTGGCACTCGTGATTATGATGTTGCTGTTGGTAATTAACGGCATAAACGTTGAAATTCCCGAGGGGCAAGAACCGACCAAAGCACAACAACTATTGCTTGACATCAAAGCAAACATCAACCTAATTGCAGGCGCATTGGGTACAACTACGTCGGCGATTGTCGGGTTTCTTATGGTTGTAATACAAAAGACGTCCACTATTACAGGCGACAACACGGCTAAACTAATCGCCGAGGGCGCAACTACTAACGGCAAGATTGATAATTTGCAAACAAAGACCGACCAAAACAGTGCGGATGTTGCCGTACTTGCGAAAAAATTAGATATGTTGATGTCTATGCTAACCGACACACTACTATTGAGCGACTTACCCGTGACGGTGCGTGAGCAAGTAAACACCACCAAAGGCGCATATTTGGCTTTGGGGACGGAAACGGTGAAACCCGAACAAGTTATCGTGCCGACCGAAAACACGGCGCAAAACGAAAATGTGACCGCCAAACCGACCGAAACAGCCGAAGAAAAGCCGATTGCGCCGAGTTACTTCTAATATAGGGGGTAATTATGAAAGGTATGACCTATGGGCAAAAAGCCTTGCTATATAAAATACTCGGATATTTGGCGAGTATCGGCGTGCCTATCGGGACTGCGGCTATAATGTTTCCGCCCGAGATTGTCGAAAGTACATCGATGTCGATTAGCGCAACGCTGATATTGACGTTGATTATCGGCGTTTCGGCTTTCCGAAAAAAACTTGCCGAGATGTTTAGCAATTATTCAGTGATAATGACATACGCAGTTATTGCCGTTATATCAGTAGTGGCGGTCAATTTTTTTTCGGAGATGCTGACAATCTCGCTAGTCGGGTTGGGCGCAAACATCGGCGCAATGCCGCTGTTTAAGTTGGGCGACAACAACGCCGAGTTGGCAAAACTCGTAAAAGAAGAAGAGCTGAAAGCGAAAGTGCAACAAAACGTGCAAAACAACAACGGTGGGGGTAATACGTAAAAATGATAAAATCTTTCGGGAAGTTGTCGGACAAGTTGCCATACTTGATAACATCGGCGGTAATATTGCTGTTGGCGGTAATGATGTTTGTCGTGCTAAATATCACGGTGGACTTCAAATCGCCACAGTTTTACGCCGAGTTGGGGTTTGGGTTGGTGTTGCAAATCATTATGATTGCAACGTGGATACCGCAAGGAAAAGCCGACGGCTACAAAATACCCGAGGTTATACAAACGACCGAAGTAGCAAACAAGCGTATGGAAATAGCAAAAGACAAAACGAAATACACGGAATTGGCGGAGTATTGCAAATTCGCCACCGCCGAAAATCGCCGAGCCTACGTTATCAACAAGTGCGCTAAAATGGGCGTTGACTACGAGCGTTGGCAAACCGACGAGGACTACCACAAGGAATTTGCGCACCCCGACCGCATACAAAGCCGTATATTGGGCATAGAACGCCGTTCGCACTCCGCTGTAAAACCTATCAAAGACACCGAAATTACCGCCGTAACGTCCGTTAAACTCGTTTACGACATCAAAAATCACACAGGGCAAGAGGAGTTTTGGCGATTGTTCGCAAAAATACTGACTTCAATAGTGACATCGCTTGTCGGCTCGTTCTTTTTGTTTGAGAACGCAAAATTCTCGCTCAACGGCTTGATGAAGTTTGTGTATTGGGTGGCAATCATCGGAATGACGATATTTTACTCCATACGCACAGGGCGTAGCCTTATCTCCGGCGCACACAAAGATTATTTGATACGTCTGATAGACTTTCTCGACCGCTACGAAGCGTGGCTGACTAAAAATGACAAAAAAACGTTGACAGTACAATAAACAAGTGTTATTATATTAGCGTGAAACCTTACTCTTTGCTATGTTTCACTTCAATATTTCTCCTTCTGTATTTGTTAATACGGCAATTAAGCACTCGCCAAGGGGTGCTTTTTTGTTGCAATTTTCCCGAAAAAATTTACAAAAATTTATAAAAAAATGTTAAAAAAAAGTTGACATTTGCCGACGGAAGGCGTATAATCTACTTGTAAAATACGAAAAGGAGATCACGAAATGCCCCAAATACCAAACCGCAAAGAATTTTTAGACTTTTACATCAAATTGAACGAAAAGCAAAAGAAAGAAATATTTACCGACGAGCAAATTGTCATATTTGACAATATGGTAACGCTCGAAAAGATGTTTAACGACCCTGCGTTTTTCTACGCTGTACAGTCGGCGGTTGCCGAGGCGGTGTACGAAGATTTTAGAAATCAAAAATAAACCGCTCCGCACGGTAATTGCGGAAAAGGAGAATTTGATAATGGACATTTACAACTATCTAGGCACGCTGAACCACTTAAAAACGAACAGCGACAATCGAAACGCAATCAACGCCTATTGGCAAATGGGATGTTGGGCGTTTGGCAAAGACAACCTCGTAAAAGCGGCAATAGCAATCGACGAGTACGACACAGTAAAGGAGTTTATAAGATGACAGAATACGAAGAAGTGGCAAAGTTGATTTACAAGAAACGCTCGTATTTATCTAGGACGAGGAAAAAGGAAACGGCGGAACGCCTAGAAGCGGAAATTGCGGAACTAATGGCAAAGAAAAACGCATTGCCGAAACTTGAACACGGGAAAATTCAAAGCCACATACGCAATTACCAAAAGCCGACACCTGCGCCACCGTTTAGAATATACGTCAACGAGATGTCCGATGTAATGCGTTTTGTGCCGACGGCGTATCTGTTTATAAAGTCGAACGGAAGTTTTAACGGAAGTACGAGTTGGCACTACGACCGTGGCGGACAGCTTGACGGTGACGGCTACCGTACAACAAAAGTTGCAAGCCGTAGAACATGCGATTAAAGGGGGTGAAGAAATGGAAACACTACGAGATAAAATGATAGCGTGGCGAGCTAAAAACGGCGTAACGCTAGAAGAGCTAGCACAGCGTTGCGGACTTACTTATGTAACCGTACAGCGCATTGAGAGCGGAAAAGGACATCCGACGAGAACGACCGTAGCCAAGATTTTGACGGTAATAAACAAGAAAAAATAAAAATCAAAGGAGAATTATTGAAAATGGCAAGATTTAACGAGAAAACGCAAGAAGGCAACCTGCCCGTAGTCAACACGGCGAAGTACAACGAAAGCAAAGCGAAAGCAATCGAAATGATTGATAGTAAAAAGTACGGCTTGACCGACGGCGACTTTTGGATATTGATGAACCAAACGAAAGCAAAAGACAAAATGCTTTACACAGGCTTGATTATAAGCCACAACGGTTGTTTGAAAGTCAACGATACGTTGGAAACAAAATTCAAGCCCGAGTGCGTAACAGTCAATCAGAACGGCTACAAAAATAGTCTTGTATTTACGTACTGTTGCCCCGAACAAGGCGTGTACGAAGTCGGCGAAGTCAGCGCAACAAACTGCAAAAACGAATATCCCTACGCAATGGCGTTTAAGCGTTTGTTTGACCGTGTGGTACTCAAACTTAGCAAGCTTGCGTATTCGGGCATTTACTCCGAAGTCGAAGCTGACGAGTTTGAGGAACAAAAACCCGACACGCCGACGGAACGCAAAGCTACCGAAGAACAAATACAACTCGCAGTTACGTGCGGTGTAGATTTTGAACGAGTTATAGGCGCATACAATCGCCAAAACGGCACAAAAATAACAGCCCCACTAGATTTGCCGTATGACATCGTAAACAGAGCTATACTCAAAAAACAAAGCGCAAAAGTCGCTACCGAAGCGCAAGAGGTGTTCAAATGATTATACTTGACAAAGACACGCACACGTACTACGTAGACGGCAAAGAGGCAAATACAAGCGTAACACGGATGTTGCACGAGCAAGGACTTGCGCCCGACTATTCGGGCGTGAGCCAAGCGGTGCTAAACGCCAAAGCGGAACGAGGAACGAACTATCACGAAGAAATCGAAAAGATTGTCAACGACGGTGCGGAACCCGTCAGCCACTACGGCGAACTATTCAAGAAATGGTACGACGAACACGTACAGACGGCGATTGCGGAAAAGGCATTTGCTTATAGCAAGAACGGCTATATTATTTGCGGTAGCGTTGACCTACACGGTACGCTAAAAGGCACGTTAGAACCGTTTGTTGCTGACTTCAAATTCACGGCGACTTGCCCGAGAGACTACGTGACGTGGCAAACGAGCGTGTACGACCTAATGATTGAGAACACATACGAACATTGGGCGACGGCGCAGTTGTTTTGCTTGCACTTCAACAAGGGCAAAATGAAAGTTTACGAACTCGACCATAAGCCGAACGCCGAAGTGCAAGAGTTGCTCGACCGAGAGTGCGACGGTGACTACTATATAACGCCGACACTTGCCCCACAAGACGGAAATCTACCGCAACAATGGGAAAATGCGGAACTCGCACTAATCGCCTTACAAGCGCAAATGAAAGCGCAAGAGGAACAGTGCAAAGCGTTTCGGGCGAAAATGGCGGAAGCAATGGAAGAGCAAGGTATAGCGACTTACGACGGCGAACACGTCCGTATCAGCTATATTGCGCAACACCCTACCGACCGAGTGGACACGGCGAAACTTAGGGAAGAATATCCCGAAGTTTACGAAAACTGTATAAAAACTACACTTACGAAAGCAAGCGTAAGAATAACGGTGAAGAAGAATGACACAAATCAAGATTAACGACATCGGACTGTTTAAGACGTTTGACGGCACGTGGCAAATGAGTTTGCTAGTCGACGATAAATCTATCACGACGGCGCAAAAAGCCGTCGACAACGCAAAAGAACGGCTCACAAACGGCAAGGATGTCGGAGTTGAGGTCGATAGGCTTAAAAAACCTAGAAGTATGAACGCAAACGCCTACTTTCACGTTTTGTGCGATAAGATTGCCGAAAAACTCGGAAGTACGCTTGACGACGTAAAGACACGGCTTGTTGTAACGTACGGTACGCCGCTTTATTCGGTAACGATACCCGAAACAGCCGACATCGGCGACTTTTGGCGGTATTACCGTTGGATAGGAACGGCGGACGGTAAATGCACTTATTTGCTGTACAAGCAAACGCACACGCTAGACACAAAGGAAATGTCAAGGCTGATTGACGGCACGGTGAGCGACGCTAAATCGTTAAACATCGAAACAAAGACACCGCAAGAGATTGCGGAAATGAAATTACATTGGGAGACAGAATATGGAAAATGCAGTGAGTAATCAAAATCAACAAGTAGAACAACATCTCAAAACATATGGAAGTATAACGAGTTGGGAAGCGTTCGAGTTGTATGGAATAACAAGGCTATCGGCGAGAATTTACGACTTGCGCCGTGAAAACGAGATAATGTCTAAGCCGATGTCGACGACAAATCGTTTCGGAAATACCGTGAACTACGTCAAGTACGTTTATATGGGGGCAAAATATGCCGAAGTATAAACAAAGCATACTACAAAGCGATTACTCCGCTTGCTACTTATGTGGCAAGTCGGGGTGGCTTGAATGTCATCACATCTTCGGCAAGTATCAGCGGAATTTATCATCGGAACAAGGCTTTACGGTCTTTCTATGCCACAATTGCCACAACGAACGCCCGAACGGCGTACATTTTAACCGAGAAGTTGACCGCCGACTAAAAGCGGAATGTCAGCGCAAGTATCTTGAAGCGCACACAATGGACGAGTGGATGTCGCTCGCCGGAAGAAACTACATCGAAACGGAAACATTAACGGAGGTATAATATGAACAACATTATAATCAGCGGTAGACTTACACGTGACCCCGAAACGGCGGCACTTCAAAACGGCAACAAATACAGCAAATTCAGTTTGGCAGTTGACCGTCCGTATCAAAAAGACAAAACAGACTTCATTGATGTCATAGCGTGGAACAAAACGGCGGAACTCGTGGAACGTTACCTCATAAAGGGCAGGCAAGTAATTGTGCAAGGCTCGCTACAAATCGACACCTACGAAAGAGACGGCGTAAAACGTACCAAGGCGGTTGTCCGTGCCGAGCGTGTTGAGTTTATCGGGGGCAACCCAAACACGGCGCAAAATCAAAATGACGGCGTTAAACCGACACTTACGCCGACCGAAGACGATGATTGTCCATTCTAAGAGGTGCGGAGATGGACTACAAACAACGGTACGCCATATTGGCGAGCAACAAAAAGAAACTTTTGAAACTGTTTCCGACACTTACGGACGACAGCGGAATATATGTGCTAACGAGAGAAGAAGACGGTATCAAGTACGCATACGTGGGGCAATCAATACATTGTTTGTCACGGCTTGCGGAACACCTTGTAGGGTATCAACACATCGATTTATCAATCAAAAAACACGGACTATTTACGATCGACAACCCGACGGGGTATACAATAGCGCAAATCTATTGTCCCGTCGAAAAGCTCGACGAAATGGAACAAGTCTACATCCTCACTTGCGCAAACCGTGGGTATCAGTTGCGAAATCACACCACAGGCTCGCAAGGGGTCGGGAAAAAGGGCGTAAATCAAAAACCGAGCCGTGGCTACTACGACGGCAAACAGCAAGGACAAGCGGACATCATAAAGGAACTACAACGGCTAATGAAGTACGTGGACGTTGCGCCGAAAGGTGGCAAGTTGTCTGAGCGGATGTATCAAAAATTTATTGCGACTATTTATCCCAAAGGCATTGACAATTGCGAAGAATAGGCGTATAATGTAAGGGAAGATTGAGTTTGTGGTCGAGGCAAATTCAGTCCACACAACTTAATCTTTAACATTACAGCGATTTGCGAAAGGTGCTCGACCCACTGAGTAGCAAGTCGCTTTTTGTTACCTATGCGAGGTGAAAATGGAACAACAAAGAGAATTTAAGGGAGTTTGGATAGATAGGGTAATATGGCTCGATGAAAGGTTGAGCGCATTGGACAAGTGTATCTTTGCCGAAATAGACAGCTACTCATTAAACGAAAAAGGGTGTTATGCAACAAACAAATACCTTGCGGAGTTTTGCCAATGTAGTGAAAGTCAAATATCAAAGAGTGTTTCAAAGCTAATAAAATACGGCTACTTGCAATGTTTATCTTTTGACGGTCGACAACGAGTTTTGCAAAGCAGAGTAGTAAATTTTACAAGGCAGGGTAGTAAATTTTACGAGGCAGACTGGCAAAATTTAGGACAAACTAACAAAATAGATAAACAAAATAAAAAAGAAAGTATATATATAGGTCAAGTTGCGGAAATTATTGCGTATTTGAACGACAAGTTGCATACAAAGTACTCGGCGAAATCAGCGGCTAATGTCAGACTAATAATGGCAAGGCTGAAAGACGGATATACGGTGACGGACTTCAAAACGGTAATTGACAAGAAATACAGCGAGTGGAATGGAACGGAATTTGCGGCGTACTTGCGTCCTCAAACGTTATTCGGAACAAAATTCGACAGTTACCTAAATGCTCCGATACGCAAGAAAACGCAAAGCAAGACAAATGCGGTCGGTGGCGTAGAGATAGAACGGCGACAATACAGCGACGACGAAATGAACGGACTGTTTACCGACCTAGATTAAAAGGAGTTTTATGGATAGAAAAATATTCTATGCGCCGTCAACGATAAAAGCATTGTGCGAAAAGTTGATTGGGCGACTTAGCGAGTACGAAATTTTAGACATCGAAGAAGGTCTGACCCGAATGGCGATAGGTGCTATTGAAAAGAAAGAAATATGTCTAAGAATGAGTGATTTCGTCCATCGAAATGCGAGAACCTTTTTCGTGAGTTTGGAATGGGACATTTGCGAAAATTACGATTATTATGTTATCGGTGGAGAAGTGCGAGAACTAACGATAACAAAAGACGGAAGAGTTAAAAATGAACAACTTTGTCAAGTTGGGTATCTGAGAAAATAAGAGAAGGTGATACTATGTATGAACAACAGGGTTTGTGGGGCGAAACGGACTTAGAATTTGCCGAGCGCACTGCAATTGAATTGATAAAGACGTTTGAACCCGTAGCATTGCAACGTTGTCCGGGACACGGCTACATCGTGGGTTACAGCGGTGGTAAAGACAGTGATTGCTTGGTAGACTTGTTTATCCGTAGCGGAGTAAAGTTTACTGTGATACATAACCACACAACGCTAGACATACCCGATACGGTGCGTTACGTCCGCAAACGTTTTGCAGAGTGGACTGCACAAGGTATTCCGTGCGAGGTACATAAGCCGAAAGAAAGCTTTTGGCAAATCTGCATACGCAAGAAAATGTTGCCGTTTCGCACTCGTCGCTTTTGTTGCGAGGAACTCAAAGAGTATCAACCCTACCCATTTGCCGTGTATTCGTTTGGCGTAAGACGAGCGGAAAGCAACGGTCGGGCGCAAAGACGAAACAACATCGAAACACGCAACACAAAGAAGTACAGCGACGTTCAGCTTTTCCACTTTGACAAGTCGGAAGAAGTCCGCAACACCGATATGTGCTACACGAACAAGTACTTTATCGTCAACCCAATGGCGCAGTGGTCTACGGCTGTACGGGATAAGTACATCGCCAAGTATAACCTTGAAATCAATCCGATTTACGAAAAGTACGGACTTGACCGTTGCGGTTGCATTATGTGCCCAATGTCAAGCGACAAAGAACGGCGCAGAGAAGCAGAGATGTCTCCGAACTATGTCAAAACGTTCAAGTGGTGTTGCGACAAGATAGCGGAACAACGGGACAATGTGGAAAGCGGCGAACAGCTATTTGACGATTATTTGCATTGGTGAGGTGACAAAATGACAGAAAATGAACTTATGGTAGCAAAAGACGAAAAGTGGAGAGAAAATGAGCGAACTGATAAAGAGCAAAGAAAGAGTTAAAAAGTTTGCCGAAGTCTACACTCCCGACTACATTGTAAAGGATATGTGCGACTTGATACCGTCGAAAATTTGGGACAATATAGCGAGTACATTTTTAGAGCCTGCGTGTGGAACGGGCAATTTTCTCGTCGAGATATTGGCTCGCAAGTATGAACGTTGCAAAGACGTTAGGGACGGTTTAGTTGCGC
>OIYR01000223.1_pt1 | contig 33007 bp, 25 predicted proteins | sample 1588221 | NCBI WGS metagenome assembly OIYR01 (sample SAMN03283292) | human gut metagenome | biome: human-associated habitat; material: feces | host: Homo sapiens | place: Peru | collected 2012
TCTGCTCATATTTAAATTTTAGCAGATTTGAATTCTCTTGTAAATTTAAAATAATCAGGGCTGCCCATTTCTTTTTGGACAGCCCCTTTTTTGAGTTGCCTACTACTTATAAAAGGAAAGGTTTATCCAAGATACTTTCATGAAACAAAACTGTCCATAATTTTTCAAACCTTTCTACAACCATCTGAGATACTCGTTATGGTTTGACATAAGATACTTATGCGCTATGCAAAATGATTAACTAATAATCATCTGCAGTCATGCAATACTCCAAATCAACAAAGTTACCGGGGTTTGCATAATAACGTTCAATTTCTAAAAAGGCTTGCTTATTTAATTCGAGTAAACTTTGTACATCCGAAACATAAGCACTCAAAACCTTACAGATTTGAACGCATTCTTTCTTCTGTCTAGCGTAATTTTTATACTTTGATACGACACTTTGAAACTTTGGAAAAACTTTCATAGCTTTTTCAAAATCAGTTTCGTCAAAGTTATTTTCACTATCCTCATCATATACAGAATCAATTCTATCCAAAATCAAAGCCCAATTAGCCAACTGACTTGGAATAGTTTCACATTCTTTTTTAGAATGATGAGATTTTTTGAACTCTTCACGCATTGAATTACATGCGCTAAGAACCACAGAAGAAGTTTTCATAGGCACCTCCTTTATAATTTACGAAACTTCGTAATTTACTAAAGTTGGTACAAGAGTATTTCATCTTCAACTAAGAATATAATTATATTAACACAAATAATCAATATAGCAAAAAATAACACCTCATAAATAAGCAAATTATTTTCCAACCCTTTTCAAGTAGACTCCCCCATTATCCTTAAGCCACTTGTTCCAGCGTCTATAATCTGGAAAAACACGGTCTATTTCCGCATAAAACTCCTTAGAGTGATTCATGTGACGGCGATGGCAAAGTTCATGCACAACTACACTGTCCAGAACTTCAGAAGGCATCAGCACAAGAAGACAATTGAAATTAAGATTCCCGTTTGCAGCACAACTTCCCCATCTGGATGACTGGAGCCTGATTGCAATCCGCCCATAAGTAATTTCAGCCCAGTAACCTACCCTTTCAGGGATAATTTTTCTCGCTTTCCTTTTTATATTCTTCACTTCATCTTCAGTAAAAAAACCCAAAGATTCCGCCTGCTCCACTTCCCTATTCTGTTTTCAAGATGTTTTGTAATCCAGCCCTTTTTTGCAACAAGGAACTCCTGAACCATGCGTTCGGTTGTGCCATAAGGTGCTTTTACAAGAACTTTGTTATCAGCCATTATGCTGACCGAAATTGAGCGGCGTCGGGATTTCTGGATGATGTAAGTTATTTGCATAGGAATTATTTATTCATCCATTACTTCAATCAAAAAACTAACTGGTCTGAATCCATCATTACAGCTTATCATTGCTGATTTAGGATTCTTCATCCAGCCGTCATAAATATTTTCACCACCATGAGCAAGTGTCATTACAAATGGAGAAATGCTTTCCCATGCTGATTCGCACATTCCTTCAGGACGCTGCCAGCCGTTTGCAATAAATACCTGTCCTTCCTGAATATCACAGGCGTGCTGAATGGGATTTTCGTATTTCTGCTGCAAATCCTTGTAGTCTGCTTTACGGATTGCGGTGATTTTTATTTTGTGCATTGTTTATTCTGCTCCCAGGTACTTATCTAATTGTGCTTTTATTTTGACTTCTTCTCCAGACCCTTTTGTACTTAATCTTAAAAGCGGTAAGCCAATTTGCTCAAAGATAGCATTCTTCTTTGAGTCGCGCTCAGCTTGTCTAGTTCCCTTTTTATGATAATTATATCCGTCAACTTCTATTCCAAAGAGAATCTCTTTTGTTACCCGATTGAAAACTGTAAAGTCTACATGAGCCCAGCTCCGGTTTGCAAAAGTTGAAAGTTCTTCTGAAAGTTCTCCAATATAATTTTTATTTACCACATCTTTCAAAGGCATTTCAAACACAAAACTGAACTTTGAATATTTAGGTTCTTCAAAGATGTTTGTGAGCAACGTATTCATTGCATTTTCAGAATCATATTTTGATATTTTATTGGCAGCCTTAAGATACTTAAATTTAGCTTCTGTATCTTTCGTGTAGAAGAAATCAAAAATCGAATTAACCTTACTATCTTCAATGGTAAAATTGTTGTACTGAATATATTTTAATAAAGCGACAAGATTAGAGTTTTCCGGCTGTTCATTTCCAGAAATAACAATTGCAAGTTTTTTCTTTGCTCGTGAAATTGCAACATTTAACATATTAGCATCATCAGCAAAACTTGTAATTTCGTTGTCTACTGTGGAAATAATAATATTGTCTTTTTCCCGTCCCTGATATTTATGAACGGTAGCTGCATCAATACCTGGGATTTGAGAACGTATCGCATCAGTCTGATTATTATATGGTGCAATAATTCCAAGATTTGCAATTTCTTCTTCAGTGTATTTAGGAAGAATCTCTTCTTTGATCACATCAATTTGACGCTGATTATAATGGTCTTTACAGAAGTTACCTGGAATCGTTTTAATTGCTTCAAGAACATCAACTTCACCTTTATCTTCTGTCATAATCAAAAGCTTGCCGCCATAAAACTGCTGATTACAGAAATTAATGATTTTTGGATGACAGCGGTAATGCTCGCGAAGTAAAGTTTGAGGTGTATCAGGAAGGACCTGTTCAAGAGAAGCAAGAAAACTGTTAATATAATTATATCCTGCAGGTAGTTTAGTTTGTTCAAAAAGTTCCTGTACAACTTGTTTTTTTTTGTTCCTCAATAACATTTGGAAGCTGCATTTTATCACCTACAATTACAGCATTCTTTGCACAAGATAAAGCCAAAGCTCCGGTAACAACATCAACCTGAGAAGCCTCATCCATAATTACATAGTCAAACAAAAACTCTGTCCCCTGCCATATCGTTCCTCTGGATGAAAAAGTCGTACTAAGAATCACAGGATATTCGCTGGCGAAACTTGCGGGATTAAAATATATTTCTTTACCATCTTTGAACTGTATACGCTCAGCTTTCTTGGAATACTTTTTTGCAACTTCACTTCTTAAAGTTGTTAAACATTTTTCATAAACATCGTTTGGATTAAAATCTTTTACAATACTTTCTTTTTCATTTAATTCATCCTCAAGCTCTTTCTTTTTAAGAGGATAATAAGTAGCTTTAATTGTTTCTATTGCTTTGTCAGGATTAACATTCCAGTTACCTTTTTCTCCAAGACCAAAGGAAAGCTTAAGTTTTAGATTCATAAAGAATCCGAACTTTTCTTTCTCTTCATAAGTAAATTGAATTTTCTGAAGTAAGTTCATCAGAACATCAGAAGATTTTTTCAAAAGCTTTTTATTACTGTAAATATCTGTAATTGAGTTATCAAAATATTTAGATTCAATTTCAAGTGCAGCTAATTCTGATTTGATTGTAGAAATACGTTCATTCGCTTCAAAGTATTTTCCAAGATGTTTGATATCTTCATCCAAGAGCGGAGACAAAATCGGCAAATTGTTCTTCCAGTCTTTAAGATATTCTGGATAGAACTGCTGCTGATTTTTCAAAAAGTTTTCAATGTTTTCTCTCTTCCCATGGAAAGCACAGATAAATCCAAGTCCATATTTATCAGAAGCAAGTTTTTCGTATACATTTCTGGTTGCATCATTGTTATTTGATACAATCAAAACTGTTTTATCATGCATTAACAGATTTGCAATGATGTTCAAAATAGTTTGAGTTTTACCGGTTCCAGGAGGTCCTTGAATTATACTTACTTGATTATTCAAAGCTGTATTTACAGCCTTAAACTGGCTGTTATTGCAGCCAAATGGAAATATCAGCGAGTGTATTTTTGATTTTTCTTCTTTACCTTTTTTAGGATTTAGGTATCTTGCTAAAACTGAATATTCATTTACAAACTTTGACTTTTCAAGATTCTTTACAAGAAGATTCTGTCCTTCATCATTTTTTATGTCGCTAAATTGTGCCATCTGCAAAAGATAATCAAACACTGTAGCAGACTGTTTATCTTTAAGACAGTTTTTGATTATTTGAAGATCTGCGCTTCTACATGGATATGTTTTTCCATCCTTGTATGTGATGTAATACACATCTTTACGAGAATCGTATTGAAGTTTTTCTATATCACCTGTTTTGTTCCGTCTGCCGTATTTGTCGGTGACGAAGATGATGTCGTGAAGGTCAGTTGGATTAGTCATTTCACTTCAAATATTTATCAATAATCTTCTTTATTTCCGAAGAATCAAATCCCTTGCCATATTCTTTCGTAACAATAAGATTCTTTCCTTCAATGATTCCGTTTGCAGCATAGAGTTTTTCCTTAGCATTCCAGCGTTTCTCGTAATTCTCATCATTCATCATTCCGCAATGTTCCCAATACCAGACATCGCCACTTTCTTCATCTTCAATTGTAAAGTCAGGAATCTTCTTATATCCACCTACATCTAATTCTTTCTCATAAGTGTATGGAATATGATTTTCATAAAGCATATTTGCAATTATTACTTCAGATTTTGATCTAACCATTTCGCCTCGCTCTGTTTTATAAACAAGGTTTTCTGCATAATAACGGTCATCAACTTTTACAATACTTGGTACATGAAAAAGTCTTGTAAATCGCTTTGCAATTTCAGAATATTTAGAATTCGAATAATCTCTAAGATTGCTAGCATCTTTGTTATAAAGAATAACAAGTTTATTAACTTGTCGAGTAATTGCTGTATAAAGCAATTCTTTTGAAAGTAATATACATGGATCATTTAATACCAGAATAACAGTTCCAAATTCAGAACCTTGAGCTTTATGTACAGTTAAAGCATATGCAAGTTCCAATATTGCTTCAGCTTCCTCTCCAAAATCACGTTTTGAATATCCGTAAGTTATTCCAGGTTGCGAAGCATACTCAATATTTAAGAATTGAGTTTTTTTCCAATTTGCCATTGCAATTCCTATTTCTCCGTTGGCAACCATGTTCAAGTTATCTTCATTTTTTGGATAGGCATCACGTTTTTCATTTTTAATACAAATAACTTTATCCCCATATACAATACTTTCTGGACCCATTCTTTTAGGAATAAAGTAAGTATTATTTGCAAGATCTAAATAATCTTTTCTGTATTTTTGCTGAATAATATGATTTAGATTTATTACACCATGAGGCATATTTCTAACTGGAGCAAGCAGCTGCCAGTCTTCAGCTTTGACAGCACATCCTTTATTAAAATATTGATATCCTTTGATTTTTTCTGTAGAACCCAATGAAAGATTAAAATGCTCAATATCATCAATATTATCAGGCAGGACTCCTGTTATAGATTCAAAAACAAGTTTTTCTAACTCTTCATTAGTCGTCCATTGCTTAAAAGTTACATGGCCATTTGTATCATTTATCTTAAGTCTTGTGAAAATATCTTCGTCTAGTTCTACATTGTCGGACTTATACCAGTTAGATAGTTCAACATCAAATCTAACTTCACCTTTAATTCCTCGCTGTCTACGCGTTGTTTGTAAATGACCAAAACCTTTACCAACTCTTGGGAAAATATAGTTAGGAATATTCTCGCTTAGCTTCTTTACTAAATCAACAAAAGGTCTTCCTGTTCCAATAGGTGGCAATTGATTTGGGTCACCAACAAAAATAATTCTCTTTGCTTTTGCAAGAGCTTCCATAAGAGCTGCAAACATTTCTTCAGTAAGCATTGAACTTTCATCAATAATTACATTATCAGCGACTTTATCAGCTTCTTGTCCTGTAAGTCTATATTCACCTGTTGTGAAAATATAATGATGCGATGTCAGTAAAAATCCAGCAACAGTTTTAGCTGTAGCAGTAATTCCCATATTTTTCATGGCTTGCATCATTTTTACACGAGCTTTACCAGTTGGTGCTAGTAATAGAACACTTTCATTCTTTATTTGTTCTGCACTACAAAGCAAAGATAGCAATGTTGTCTTACCTGTGCCAGCTCCACCAATTAAAACAGAAAGTCTTGATTTTGCAAGTTCTTTTAATATGGCAATTTTTTCTTCTCGAGCTCTTGCTTCATCTTTCTCATTAGGATCAAGTTCTCCAAAAGCCTTTGTAAGTATAGCTTGCCAATCTGCATTTACTTCATGTGGATTTTTAGATTCCAGACGTTTTGTAATTTTACTTTCTATTAATTCATCAGCTTCATAAAGTCTTTTCAACTGAAATGCTTTTTGTTCGCTTTCAGGATTGTTCTTCTTTGCCATTTCAACGAATTTTATTTGAGCTTCAAGAAACTCTTTACAGCCAAATATAATATCACCGGTAACATCACAAGAAGGTTCAATCGGCAATTCAGTAATGGCATTTATAGTCATCCAGATTGGATATAATGAGTGACCATTTCCTGATTGATTTTCCAGATAATCAACAATTAAAGCCCTTATTCGCCTTTTATCTGTTCCATTTTCCAATTTAGAAGGAGCTGCCAAAGGATACTTTTCTTGTATTACTTCATTTGGGAAAATTGCCATATCGACAAAACGAACAGGGACTCTTAATTCAGGTATAAGATATCTAGTTCTTTCATAAATTGTATAAGGATTTTCAAGAATATCTTTATCTGTCCATGTTTTATTACATTTATTGCGTTTTTCAGTATTAAAAAGATAATCGTATCTGTTATATTTTGGATTTAGTTCAGATAAACTAAATCTGCTTAATAATTCAAACAATGCTTTTCGCTCTGTAGATAAAGCGTTCCAAGCATCAACAATTTCTGGTGTAATTGAATTAGTTAATTCTTCAGGCAAATATGAAGCTTTCTTTGCAAACAAATCTTCCACACAAGAAAAAACTGTTACACTGTTTTCCTTTGCATAATCCTTAATTTTTTCAGAAATAGGAAGCCCCTTCTTTACACCAAAAGCATAAAGCATTTCACCCAATCCAGGATAACCACCTCTTTCTTCCCAGACTTTCTTTAATCTGTTTTTACACCAGTTAATATATTTTTGAGTAGGAATTTCGATATCATCAAATTGGGCAATATATTCAAATGCCTTTATAATTCTAAGAAGTGTATCAATAGTTCCGTCATGGCTCAAATGTTCAGTCGCATAAGAAAATTCATAATGGTAATCTTCAGAAGCATAAACTGTTGCTAATCTAATATCAAAATCTGAATGGTCTTTTGCATATTCCATTAATTTATAATATGGCATCAAAAACCCGTTATCACCATTTTCCCTAATAGAATGACGAATCATTGTTTCCCATGTATAGGAACGCAATGTTCCGGTATCAGTATGATTATGTTCAACAGAAGGAATTACTTCTTCAACAAGTCCAACCGCTATAATTATACGACGTGGGTCATCAACAAAAGGTACTTGTTTTGCATAGGCAAAAACCAAAGATTCATTAGGAATTATATTTTCATAAAAGCGTTTAAATATTGCCTGGTGATTTCTTGCGTCCTGAACCCAGGCATTTTCAAAATCCAATTCAGGTTCTCTGCTTGCTTGATAATCAATATCATACTTTTCAAAATCTTTACCACTCTTCATGGTCCACAAGAAAGGTCTAGCAGGTAAAGAATAAGGAACAAAATGTTCATCTGTATCTAAGAAGTGTCCATGCGTTTTGGGGTTGTTTGCCTTATACGGATGAATTACAGTTCTTATTAATTCATCTGGAGACATAAAAGCAACACCTTCGGCAATACAAGGGACCTGTTTTTCAATTCCTTTTAATGGCTTTCCAGCGATTTTTTCCTCTTCAACTTCATTTTTATTTTCATAAATATTTTTTAATCGGAGACAATCTGTATTTCCACATGGATGATTACAAACTTTTCCACACCAGCCATTATCTGTCCAGGGTACACGAATAGTAATATTTTGAATCATGATTTCCTCCACATATTTATTACTTTTTTTCCAAATAACAGAAAACTACTTCATCACAATTTCCATCAATCTCTTATAACTATCAACAACATCATATTTGATATTATCAGAGCTTAATGCAGCAAAATGTTTTCTAGCACACTGTATTTTAGCATCCTCAATTCCACGAAGCTGCAATGAAGACATAGAACCTTTTGTTTCAGCAATAAAGTAAATATGTTTAACTTTTCCTTCATAGAAAGCAATTGCCCAGTCAGGATTATAATGTCCCATTGGTGTAGCAATAAAGAATCCATCAGGAAGTTTTACATAAACTGCAACTTCATCACTGGTATCCAATTCTTCTGCAAACTTTCTTTCGTTTGAAGAATCATATACAACATGGTCATACAAGTGTTTCTTTGTCTTTATAGCATTAACATCAAGCTTTCCTTTGATTTGAGCATCCGCAAAGATTTCTTTCATGTCGTATGTTTCATCAAGAACATTATATGTAATGTGTTCAATTACAGCTGTAGCTTTCTGTTCATTAATCAAGTTGCCAGCTTTAATGATAAATTCTTCAGGGTTATCCTTAAACTGGTCGAATGTTGCAGAAAGTATACCTTTAAGAATTCCTACAATTGTTTTTCTTGTAAGATTTGTTTCTTCAACAAGTTTTCCAATCAAATCATATTTCACAGAATTATTAATACTTACCTGCGCATTTTCAGTAGAATGACTATCCATTACAAAAGATGAACCATCAGCAAGTTTTTCTTTAGATTGGATTTCTTCCATACTTCCACTTTTTACTGTATAAGTAACTTTTGCAACTTTCAGATGTGTATCAAGTGCTACAATACACTTTTTGATTAACTCATCTGTATCAAAATCAACTGCATAAACTGTCTTATGGTTAATTCTTGACCATAATTCTTTAAACTCTTTGGAAGCTGCCTGTTTATTATTTAGAGAAAGAGTAACGTTATTCTTTCTTGTATCTTCTGGAGCAAGCAAAGATGGATTATAAACAGAATCCAAAATATTAATTATAGAATTTGCATAGTCTTTAACTTCCTCTGCAACTTCAACATTTCCATTTGCTTTGTCATCATAATATTTATCTGTAAGTAATCCTTTTTTGTCTATGTATTGATTCATAACAAGATCATAGAAAACGGCATCAGCCATGTCTTTATCTATAACTTTCTTATTACCATCTTTATCAAGAAGTTCTCTTCCTTTGAATAATTCCGCAGTAACTTTTACAGGTCTATCACCAATACTTTCTGCAAATTCTGTCTGAAGTTCTTTTGCAAATTTTTCATAACTTTCACTGGCAATAACTGTAAGACAATTAATATTATGAACATCATTTCCAAGAAGGCTTTCATCCATTCGCTCACCGTTTTCATTAATACACAGACGAAGACCTCGGCCTACTTCCTGGCGTTTACGAACATCACTTCCGCTTTGTTTCAAAGTACAAATCTGGAAAACATTTGGATTGTCCCAGCCTTCTCTTAATGCTGAATGACTGAAAATAAATCGGACAGGAGATTTTTTTGGATCTCGGTCAAGAAGAAGCTCCTTATCTTTCATAATAAGGTCATAAGCATCAACGTCGTCTGAAGTTTTTTCTTTTTTGTCACTTAGTTTTGATTCTGTAAAGTGACCTTTTTTGTCCTGGCTAAAATAACCTGCATGAGTTTTCTTTGTTTCAATTGAATCAAGATAAGCCAAGTATTCAGGATACAAATCTAATTCTTTCTTTGTTTCTTCAACAACTTCATCATATATGGTTTCAAACATGTCAGCATATTTACCATTTATGTAATCATTTCCTTTACCATATACACGATAATTTGCAACTTCATCAATAAAGAACAATGAAAGAACTTTTATGCCTTTGTAGAATAGTTGTCGTTCTCTTTCCAGATGTGCCTTAATAGTTTCTCTAATCTGGATAGCACGAATATTATCTTCATTCTCTTTACCAGTAACTTCACCAGCAAAAAGTTTAATACCATTCATAAACTCTAATGAGTTGTCGCGACCATCAATTCTAGTAATAATAAAATTATTTTTGTATTCTTCACGACCATTAGAGTTATCATAAAGATTATAACCTTCGTTTACAGTACGAGTAATCTTCTTAGTTCCTGTTGCAGTATTGAAATTGAATTCAATAGTTGCTGTTGGATTTCCAGAACTCAGATTAATTCCAATAAAGTAAATGTAACTGTCTGTAGAAGATGTTCCGTTCTGAGTAATACCAGTAACTCGAATTTTCTTTACCAATCGTTTGTTATATGCTTCCATAGCATCCAGACGATAAATCATATTGTAATTTTCACGATGAGTTGCTGAATAGCGTAATGTCATTAAAGGATTAAACTCTTTAAGGCGGAGTTTTGTTTTTTCACCTTCAACAGATTGGGGTTCATCAATTATGACAATTGGATTTGTTTTAGCAATAACATCTATTGGTCTTCTGCTACGGAATTCATCAAGTTTCATATAAATACGACGAGCATCTTTCCCAGTAGCATTGAATGCCTGACTATTAATAATCATAACATTAATAGAGCTGTCTGAAGCAAAGTGTTCTATATCAGTAAGTCTTGTAGAATTATAAATAAAGAAACGTATCTTCTTTTGATATTTTAAAGCAAAATATTCCTCTGTTGTCTGGAAGGTTTTATAAACACCTTCTCGAATAGCAATAGAAGGAACTACAATAATAAACTTACACCAACCGTATGCCTGATTAAGTTCATACATAGTTTTGATGTAAGTAAAAGTTTTACCAACACCAGTTTCCATTTCAATAGTAAGATTATATCTACCAAATAAATGATCATCTGGCTTGAGCTGGTTTTTACGCTGAATTTCATTTATCTTATACAGAATCTTTGGATCTGTTAGATCCTGAATTACAGGATTGTTGTTCCATCCTGTAAATTCAAGTCCCTTCATTACATTTCCGGCATCCATAATATAAGAGTTGGTAGCATAAGGCTGTCCTTCAAAAACATCTACAACCGCTTTAGCTGCGTCTGTCTGGAAAGTTTGGTCTTTATATTGAATCTTCATATTTATTCCTTTTCTGCAATATCTTTTATAATCCAATGACCTGATTTCGTACTACCCGAATATGCAATCAAGCCTTTATCTTTTAAGATTGAAAAATGTGTTTTTATTGTCCTTGAAGAAACACCTAATATTTTGGCAAGAGTTTCTGCAGTTGCTCTCGGGTTTTTCTTTATTTCTTCAAAAGTATTCAATACAGAATCCGAAAGATTTTCGGTGAAGTACTGGTGAAGTACTGGTGAAGTTTCGGTGAAGTTCTGGTGAAGTTCCACTGATTTTTTAGGGACATTTAGGGACATTTCTGCTGTCGTTTTAGGAACATTCATGTCAAACAAATCTTTTCTAGTTCTTCTTATAATCGCAGTAAAACTTTCATCATCAGAAGAATATTCAACTTCGCCCAAACCATGCTCATGGCATAAATCTGCAATGCGTTTTATTCCTGTTCCCCATTTTTCCACAATTCCCATGCGTAAAAATGTATCTGCGATCAATTCGTTTCGAATGCTGGAACTTCCCTTTAGCATTTTTTCAATAGTAAGCCCTCCGTACAATCCACCAGGGCTTGTAATTTCTAACCTGTCGTCAAAAATACATACTTGAATGTATGAATGAGAAAGATAGTTCCTGTGCATGACTGCATTTACAATAAGTTCACGAATTGCTTCAGCAGGAATTTCTGGAATATCTTTCCGGTACAAACCTTCAATTTTTGCTCCAATGTTAATATGCTGCATAACAAAATTGTAGGCGTTTTCAATCTGTTCATAAATTGGACCAGAATATTCCTTTCGGTCAATAAAAAAAACTTTGTCTGTCCCACGAAACACTCCACACTGAACTTGTGCAAAATGAATATCACTGGTTTCCAAAAGTCTGAATGCTATTGAAGGAAGAAGTTTTCCGTTTTCACCTTTAATAAGTCCCCAGCTTTTTATGTTTTCCAGTGTAACAGGATTTTTACCGTTCAATTTTTCTATTGCTTTGCACAAGTGTAAGGCGGACTCTTCTGTGACAGGCTCGTGATTCTCAAAAATCTTATCATAAGACTTACCCTCACCCCAAAGCATTAGTTCTTTTACTTTTTCACGCTCAGCTTTTCTTGTAGTTGCCGCCACACGGATATAAACACCATCATTCATTCCTTCTGCTTTTAGAAAATATGGCTGATTCTGCCCAGCAACAATCTGAACAACAACGACAGTTTTATCTTCTATGGTCTCAAAAGTAATGCGTGGTATCACTTGAGGCTCAACAGTCTCGCTTATCATATCCGCAAGAGAATCCATAAACTTAAATACATTTTCGTTTTCAATACCTACAATCTCATGTGTTTCATCATCAACACCAAAAAGAATACGACCGCCATGACAATTAGAAAAAGCAACAACCGTTTTCATAAGTTTTGAGTCTTTTGAAGGAATTTCACGCTTGAATTCTAGAGTTTCTGTTTCTCCATTTTGGATTTCTTCTAAAAGTGTCATGTGGTTGCCTCCTGGTTTTAGTTGTTTCTAGTAATTATAAGTTCTGCCATAAGATTATTCACTCCTATCTGATTCTAATTTCAGATCTTTTTATCTTTACATTTTCAAGTTTATTCGCACGTAAGAATTCTTTTAATCCAATTTCAGCCAATTCAGATTTGTTGTACGGACTAATCATTATTTCTTCAACAATTTTATCGAACGGGAAATTCTGAAATTCCATATATGGATATATCGTTCCATTCTTATTCATAAATACCTTTTTGGCATTTACACTATTTATTTGAGAATTATCCATTTTATCCACAAAACAAAATCCTAATCTATATTCACTCTCACTACGAAAAGCTTCATCTTTAACAAAAGCATAAAGACGAAAAATAAAACCAGGTTGATTGATAGATGGATTCTCCATTTGAAACTCAGTTAATAATACTTCTTTAAAAAATTTCTTTACATCATCTCCATAATGAACTGACATTCTGTGCTCGAACGAAAAAAAAATACCTTTTTTTAGATAACTATCACGAATATTATAAAAATATTTCATTAATTTATTTCCATTGATTTTAAGCCTGTATCCCGGATTATTACCAGAATACATATTCCACATATCTTTATTATCACTTAATGTTGTTAATGAAAGTATATAATAGTGAAAATTCTCGCTTTCACATAAGACGCAATTAACTGCTCCATTACCAGCAGATGATACAGGCTTTAAGTATTTTATTTTTCCTTCATCAATATTTTTTAATTCTCCTTCCCACTGAGAAATATATTTTAAATATTCTGGAGTTTCATTTTTTAATTCATCAAGAACTTGTCTAAAAACTTTTTTCCCATATTCAAGTTCATCAATATCATTTAAAAAACGATAATCACTGAAACGTATTGTCTTATTTTCTATAATACTTTTTAATCCATCTGTTGAGGTGTAATGATATAAAGTTTCAAAATCATCCATTCCATAATCTTGTATTTCTGTCATAATTAATCTCCTTATAAAATTTAAACTGTTAATGCAAGAATCTTATTCTTTATATCGAAAAAAATAGAATCATCATTAATTTCATCCCACGTATCGTCTGATTTTTCGACTGCATTATCGAGTAAACAATTAAGTTCTGAAATTATCGAATCTTTTTCTGCTGTTTCTAGGGAAGAAAGCATATTTTCAACAGAGTTAATGTTTGCTAATTTCTCCCGTATTCGTTTTCTTTCATTTATAAAGCATTCAAAAACTATGCCTTTTTTTACACTTAAGGGATATTTCTTTCCTAATTCCTCATTACAAATTTCTGTTAAAAAATCATTAATTGCAAAAGCTGCTGTAGATGCTTGTAATATATTTCGTCCTAAGTCAATTTGTAAGTCTGTGTTGCATAATGATAATGTTTCATAAAAATGATTCGATTCTAATACATTATAAACTGGATTCTGTACATCCCAATTATGTGATTTCAATTTTTCAATTATTATTTTTATGGTTAATACAGCAGAAAAATTCTCCAATGCATTCGTATTTTTAGTAGAAATATAAGATTTGAGTTCATTAATATTTGCATCTGAAAGAAGGTTTTCGTTATAAAGTTTGTTTAATCTTTTATTTTTTTCCTGTTCAATAAGAATTCGAAAAATAATATCTTGTAATCGTTTATTTAATATTCTGAATACTTCACAATCACTTAAAAATAATACTGTTGCTGTTTTATGTTGATAGATAAAGTTTTCTATATCTGTGTCATCCTTGAAAATACTATTGAATCCAAAGTTTTTTAGCAAACTTTTACAAATTTGTTTTTGTCGTAAGTAACAAATAGATTTATGTTCTTCAACAGGTATATTTTCAATTGATTGAATCATTTTATCCCAAAAATATGGAAAACAAGTGGGATCTACTCTTATGAATAATTCTTTAACAAAATTATCAATTTCACAATTATCATTTCTTATATAACTCTCTTCATCAGTTATTCTTTTTATAATTGATGACAAAACTCCTGTTCGAATTAATAATGGTTTAGATAAAATAATCTCGTAAATTGAATTAATGATATGTTGACAATCTAAATAACTTGGATTTTGTTCATAAGGATGAGAATATACAGACCTCATTCCCCAAAAATATTCTAATTTTGATTTCTCGATGTCATCAATAAGCATTAATTCTTTAGCTTGTGTGATTACATATTTTTCAATAGATTCATGTCGTTCTTCTTTATTTCTTATTTCTGTATTAATCCTTCCAATAGTCGAATCTTTTTTTCCTAATTCTATAAACCTGCGTTTTAATGATTCAATACATGCTAAAAAACTCATAATATAAGAGGCTCTTAAAAATCCTGAATCGGCGAGTTTTATAGCATCTGTAATAAGAATTTTATCTTCTTCATTTTGGATTTTATTTAAATCTATCATTTTATATTACCTTCACACTTGTTTCTGGACTAATCATTTTGAAAATCTCAAAAACATTGATTTTACTTGCGCTGTTGCTGAATGAACTGTCACGGAATACCGCACGAAGTGGCTTCTTGCGTGCAATTTCTTTTACAACTTCTTCTGAAACATCTTCATTAAAACAAGCAACCAAATCACCATCGTTATATGTGTGAACAGTAAACTTTCCAATTGTTTCAGAAGTGTATGGTAATGAAAGTGGAAGTCCCCAGTCCAAAAGGCAACCGAAAAGAAGATCCAAGTCATTTCTGTCTTCTTTTATATTACTTTCAAACATATCAAGTTTTCCCTGGTCATATTCTGAAGCGGAATAGTAAACGTCTTTCATATTGCTGTCGTCTACTTTTAGAACACGGAAGCCAATATCTAAATCTTGTGTTGTAAGAGGATTTTCTTCTTTTATTTTTTTACCGGCACGACGAATGCGTTCTTTTGCTAACTCAGTAAGTAAATGGGGTTTTCCTAATTCATCTAGCGTAGCTACAGCATTTTCCGCTATACGTTTTGCATTAGCTGATGAACTATTTAACATAGGATCGATATTTTCTTGAAGTTGCACTAAAATGAATTTTAAATTATCACCATCGACATTATTTTTCATAACAGCTTCCGCTGTGGTTGCAGAACCACTAAAAAAATCAAGTACTATATCATTCTTGTCAACACCAAATCCTAATAAAAAATTTATTAATTCTATTGGCTTAGGGTTAGAAAAAACATCTTTCTTAAAATAATCATACACATCACTAGCGCCAGAACTTGTAGTTCCTTTATCAGCAATTACAGTTTCTGTTGTAAAAATGCTTCTCGGAGTTTTACCTAGCGGCATTCTCTGTTTAAACTGAACAGACCAGTTGTCGCCAACCTTAATAATACGTATTTCTCCATCCTTTATATCGGCTTCAAAACGTTCTTTAGAACGTAACCAGCTTATCTCGTTCCCGTCCTCATCATATTGTAATATTGTACCATCTGGACAAGTAATAGGATAATATTGTTTTCCAGATTTTCTCTTAAATGTATCCCAGAAATAACGACCTTTTTCATCTTTTTCTTTATATCGTTTTATATAATCTTCTGAATACTTTTCATAAAATTCATTCAATAAAGATTTATTTGCTGCATATACAAGAATATATTCGTGTTCTATTGCAATATATTTAGAATCATTTCCACCGCCTTGTTTTTTTTGCCAAATGAGTTGAGATATAAAATTAGTCTGTCCATATACTTCATCACAAATATTTCTCATATTTCTAATTTCATCATCATCTATTGAAATAAAAATAATGCCATCATCAGTTAGAAGATTTCTCGCTAATAATAGACGACTGTAAATCATACTACACCAATCACTATGGAACCGTCCATTTGTATCAGTATTTTTAAACATGCGATTACCAACTTCATCAAAAAGTCCAGATTCTTCTGCATATTCTTCACTTGATGAAGTAAAGTCATCTTTGTATATAAAATCATTTCCTGTATTGTATGGAGGATCAATATAAATCATCTTTACTTTTCCAAGATAGCTTTCTTGTAAAAGTTTTAATACTTCAAGATTATCACCTTCAATATAAAGATTTTCCGTTGTATCCCAGTTTACTGATTCTTCTTTGCAAGGTCGTAGAGTTTTTCTTATAGGTTTATTAGCTTCAACAATTGCAGCATTTTTTCCAACCCATGTAAACTCATAAACTTCATCTTTATCAGCAATTTCATCAGAAAGCATCTGCTGTAAAAGTTCAAAATTTACAGCCTTTTTAAGATTTCCATTTTCATCTTTTGTTTCTGTTATACAATTAGGAAACAACTGTGTAATTTTGTCTATATTTTTCTGTGTCATATCAGGTGTTTCAAATTTTGGTTTATTCATTTTAACTCCAATTCATCGACATTAGTAATAAGTTTTAAGTTTTCAATAACTGTATCTGTATTTTCTAATATATAATTAAAGCATTTTTGTTCTAAATCTTTTAATTCTTTTTCTTTAGGTAGAAAACGATAAGTTTGCTGAGCTTCTAAATACATAAATGAATCTAATAAGAAATTTTTTATATCCATAACTAAATGGTATCGTTCTTCAACAATTTTGTTTATTTTTTGTAAAGGTTCTTCTTTTTTCTCTGGAAGAAAATAAAATAATGCATTTAAGGAATTGTCCAAACTTTCTGTAGATTCATTAAAAGCTACTTGAATGTCAAAAGGTGTTGTTGTTCTATTCATTTTTAAAATATTATTTGTTATGACATCTATTTTTGTAAAAGAAAATTCAGTTAATACATTTATTGCATATTCATTAACAGTTTTTCTCCATTCTTGTCTAATTTGAAATTCATGTAATTCTCTTTGTTCTGCTGAAGACTCATAATTTGCAATTATCAATGAAATTACTGTAACAGAGATACCTAATATTACCCCGAAAAATTCTAATACATTGGATACCTCCCAATCAGGAATGAAAAAATCATTAATAGCTGGTATTTTAAAACACAAATGTATTAAAAATAGTACAATTAATGAAATACCTAAACATCCTAACACTCCATTTACTATTTTCTTGATCATTTTATTAAATCCCCTAATTTTTTAATTTCTGATTTAATTTCAATTTGTCTATTAAACTGTTTTTCATTTTTCATTTTCTTTTTTAATGAATCAATTTGTTTTTGAATCTTTGCTTTTTCAATGTTTGAGGTTATCTGTTCTTCAAGAGTGGTTTCTTCTTGTGTTTCTATTCCACCAACAGTTCTAATTACATTTTCCCATAATGCATCAAAACTAAGACCTGTAAGAGTAAGATTTATATTCGCAAGAGATTTCCATTCAGTTTCATGGAGTATTGTTTTAAAAACTGCAAGTCTTGCTTCATCTTCATAAGTCAGTAAAAGAAGAATATTTTGGTCTATTAATTTACTTAATCGTTCAATATTTTTTTTGTCATAATTCTTATGCTTTAATTGAACTTCAAGGACAAAAAAAGAATTATCATTATTTCCAGAAAGCTTTACTGTCTGACTAGAAATCTCATTGACTATAGTTATTTTCTTTATATCTTCATCAAAAGAAGTCTGCTGTGAATTATTTAATTCAAACTTTCTGTAAATAGCGGCTTTAGAAATAAATTGCCTTACTTCAGTAGATTCTGGTAAACCTAGCATTTTTCTACCACCAAGAAACAAATTAATTCAAAATCTTCAAGGCCTTTAATCTTTGTAGTTTTTGCAAAACTTACTTTTCCGCCGCTTAAGAATGCATCTGTATCACTTTCTTCTTTTACGCTGATAATTGAAGCTATGGCATCTCCCAAAAGATTTGAATATTCTTTCATATTCTTACCGTCTCGAGTTTCTTTATTGAATAAAGTATAAGCTTCTCGTATTGGTTCCGATTTTCCTTTACAAAGGAATCTTAGTTTATCAAGCAATTCTTTTGGGCTTAAATGATTTATAACAACTTCTCCTTCTCGGCTTATATAAACCATGTAAAATGGATGCAGTCTATTTTGGTTATCAATGTTTACACTTGAAGTTCTATTCTTTAATACATAAATTACACCTTCCGGATTTTCTTCTGTAGCAGGAACAACTGCATTTAATCCAAAAGGTGTAGAATCTAAGTCCCCATGCTCTTTTACATAATCTAGAAGATCCAGACGGAATTCATTAAGGCCTAAATCCATAATAGAAATACCTTCTGTCATATCTTCCATATCACAAACTTCTTCCTGAAGCTTCTGAAGCTGAGCTTTACGATATTCAAGGTCTTGTTTTTCTTCGTCGCTAAGTATGTTGTCATCACCAGTTGCAGTCATATCAACAATCTTCATGCGAGTTTCAACTTTACTTTTTAAATTGATATATTCATCCAAAGTAATATTTGGCCAGAAATTCACAAGCTGAATTTCATTATTCTTACTACCAATACGGTCAATTCGTCCAAATCTCTGAATAATACGAACAGGGTTCCAGTGAATATCGTAGTTTATAAGATAGTCACAATCCTGTAAGTTTTGTCCTTCACTGATACAGTCTGTTGCTATAAGAATATCAATGTTTGCTTTTTCATCAGGCATTACTAAATCTTTATCTTTAGAAATCGGAGAAAAACAAGTTAAAATTGTAGTAAGATCGTTACGCGAAAGCTTTGTTGTACACTTTCCGTTTGTGGTACCAGTAATAATTGCAGTATCTAATCCAAAATTATTCTTAACATATTCACTTACATTGTCATACAAATAAAAAGCTGTGTCTGCAAATGCGCTGAAAATAATAATCTTTTTATTTTCTTCATTAATTGGATTTTCAATTTTATTCTTTATAACTTTAAGAAGTTCCTGCAGTTTAAGATCATGCTCTGGAGTAATATCCTTAACTAAAAGAATCAGAAGCTCTAAAACTTCTTCATCTTCTTCAAGTCTCTTTCTCCAGGTCTTATAATCCATATCCTCAAGACTAATTCTTACACTCTGTGTACCAAATGAGAAAAGATCTGAGTTAGCATCATCTGCATCATATTCTTCTTCGTTTGTAAATTCATCAAAATCAAATGCGCCAGAATTTTTATTTTGCTCATAAAGATTAATTTTTGTGATTGTCTCGCCAATTAATTCTTTAATTCTCTCCAAAGTTAGATTGAACGAATAGATAGAACTTTCCATTCGTTTCATAAGGTTAATTGCCATCAAACGGCGAATACCAATTTCTCGGTTCTTTTGAGTAAATCCAATATTTACTTTATTATCCTGAAACAAAGCTTCATATTTATCAATTTTGCTAGGAAGGATGTAATGGCTGGGTCTGTAAATATCAAGATTAAGTTTAACTAATTCTTCAAAAATCTGGTTATAACCAATTGCACCCGCAAGATCTGTAAGATTTGGTCTTAATGAAATTGGTTTTCTTCTTGTAGGGAATTTTCCAATACTAGAAGTATCGTAGAATTTTTCAATATGCTTTCTACTACGAGCAATTGTTACACTATCCAAAACTTCAAAGAAATCAAAATCCAGCATTTTTAGAAGATTTGCTGTTGTTCTATCTTCTGGGCTCCACTTGCTCCAAGTATTAAATGCCGTCTGTGCCTGTCGGAATATATCATCAATTGTATGTGTTGTATTTAGCTGTTCATCAAGATTTACACTATTACCTTCATAAGCAAGTCGCAGTTGGTTCTTAAGATCATTGAATCTGTTATTAACTGGAGTTGCAGAAAGCATTAAAACTTTTGTCTTTACACCACGGCGGATAACATCTTTCAAAAGAATTGCATATCGGTTCAGCTTTTCATCTTCTTCCGGTTCAAGTTTGCCACCATTACGAAAGTTATGGCTTTCATCTATTACAATTAAATCATAAGTATCCCAGCGTAATCGTCCTAAATCTGTTCCATTTGAAAACCCTTTGGTTCGACCAATATCAGTATGATATAGAACTTTATAATTGAGTCGGTCTTCTATAAGTGGATTGTTAGAATAATTATCACGGTAAGTATTCCAGTTGTCTGAAAGTTTTTTCGGACACAAAACAAGAACATTTTTATTACGTGTTTCGTAATACTTTATTACAGCCAGAGCAGTAAATGTTTTACCAAGACCTACACTATCTGCAAGAATACAGCCGTTATATTTTTCTAGTTTATTAATAATTGCACGAGCCGCATCTTTCTGGAAATTATAGAGCTTATTCCAGATTACGCTATTCTTAAAACCAGTTCCCTCATTAGGTAGAACATCCTCAGAAATATCTTCAAGGAACTCATTAAAAATATTGTATAGAGTTACAAAATAAATAAACTCTGGAGCATTCTCATTATAAGCGGAAGTTATGTTTTCAATAACAACATCTGTAACTTCTTTTAGCTTTTCCTTATCATTCCATAACTGGTCAAACAATTGTAAATAAGCAGAACTTAATGGAGCCTCAATTTTATTAACAATATTGTAAGCGTTATTTCCTTTTTCACATCCAAGATCTACTGTTGTAAATCCCTGAATTGGCATATAACTTGTATCATCAACATTAACAAAACCAGACATGTTTTGATTTGTCTGATTTGACTTGAATACAGCTTTATTTTTTATCCATTCAGCACATTCTTTTGCAATAGCTTTCTGAGAAAGTTCATTACGTAGTTTTACTTCAAACTCAGTACCATAAAGACTTCGTTCGCGGTTTAATTTTGGGATATAGAATTCGCGTTTTTCTTTTTTTGCTTTTTCTGTTGTAAATGTTGGGGATGTAAAAATGAACTGGAGCTGCTCAATTCCTTCCAACTGCTCCTTAAGTTCCTGATAAGCATAAATAGAGAAACAACTTGCTGCTATGGAGATTTTGCTACCTGGTTTTAAGGTCTCCTTTAAGTCTAATGCAAGAGTCTTATTTATGTTATCTATAAGTTCCACAGTTCTTATCTCCTACTCTAATATTACCTGGATTTTTTTGCTTCTTTAGTCCGTCCATCCAACGGTTTTTCCGTATCCTTGGGAATAACCCAGCTGTTCCCAAATTTTTTTGCACCTGGTATCTTCCCTTCGGTACACATTAGAGTAACCATTCGTACAGTAATTCCCCATTTTTCAGCAAGTTCCTTCGCTGTACATAAATTATCCATTGTATCCATAATATAGACTATTATACTTCCGCTATCGGAAATATACAAGAAATATTTAGCCGAAATGAAAATGTTTATATTTTTATAAACAATCTTAAATGAATCAGATAAGCCTAAAGCTTGAGCTTGTTTATTTGCCAATTCAATTTGACGTAAATATTCAGTTCGAGCTTTTTCGCCTGTAAACCAGGCACCACCGACACCTACCGCACCGAGAGCGACAATCACACCTAATGCTACAGTTGATTTTTTCATTTTGATTCCTTTGCTAACTAATAGATGATTAAAATTGCTGGCAATTTATCACAAATCACAATTTTTTTCTTATTTTTAAAAAATAATTTTATATCCCCCCTTGAACTTCTCATCTCTGGACTTATTTTGTAAAACAAGAACGGAAATGACCGCACTTTAAAAGGAAGAAAAAATTTTAAATCTTGCCTCTTGAAATGCGAAAAAGTATCCACATCTTATTCATCGTAACAATTTACAACGAATTTAAAATTTAATTAGGAGTAACAACATGGGAAAAATTATTGGTATTGACTTAGGTACAACAAACTCTTGTGTCGCTGTAATGGATGGTGACAAACCTCGCGTAATTGAAAACGCAGAAGGCGATCGTACTACCCCGTCAATTATCGCTTATACAAATGATAACGAAATTTTAGTCGGTCAACCGGCAAAACGCCAAGCGGTGACCAACCCGAAAAATACATTATTCGCAATCAAACGTTTAATTGGTCGTCGTTTTGATGATGCTGAAGTAAAACGTGATATCGACATTATGCCATTTGAAATCACCAAAGCAGACAATGGTGATGCATGGGTAAATGTAAAAGGTGACAAACTTGCACCGCCACAAATTTCTGCAGAAGTATTGAAAAAAATGAAGAAAACTGCGGAAGATTTCTTAGGTGAGCCAGTGACTGAAGCGGTAATTACTGTTCCAGCATACTTTAATGATGCTCAAAGACAAGCTACAAAAGATGCTGGTAAAGTAGCAGGACTAGAAGTAGAAAGAATTATAAATGAACCTACTGCCGCTGCTATTGCATATGGTATTGATAAACAAGATAAAAATCAAACAGTACTTGTATATGACTTAGGTGGTGGTACATTTGATGTATCTATCCTAGAGTTAGGTGATGGTGTATTTGAAGTTAAATCTACTAGTGGTAATAACCATTTAGGTGGAGATGACTTTGATAATAGAGTATCAGATTACTTAGTTGATTTATTCAAAAAAGAAAATGGTATTGATGCAGTTGTTGAACAAGAAGGAAAAAGTGGAGCGCCGACTGGAACTTTTGGGCCAAGCAATCGCCGATCAAGAAAAAGTCCGCAAATCTCAAGATGAAATGATCTTGGCAGATAAACAACTGACTTGGATTAGTATATTTGAACAGTATGGTTTGGAGAACAAATCAGCCGAAGTAACAGCGTTCTTTGATTCCTTTACCCCGCGCTTTTTGAACGCGTATGATATTAAGGATGCTACCGCCAGAAATGCGACTTTTGCGAAACTGGCTAGCGAGTTGACGAATAAGGAAGAAGTGTGGAAGGAGTCGGTTGAAGCAAAAATCTTCAAACACAACGAGAAAGTAAGCACCGAGGAGGCGAATCCATTTGCCGAGGATGATGACCAACTCCAAAACTTTCAAATAGAGGAACCTGAACCGGTGCAATAAAAAGTCTGCAAAATGTAAAACACCCCGGGATATTGATTAACCCCGGGGTGTTTTTTATGATAATGTAAGATGTATTTTTAGACTTTACTTAAAATTAATACGCTCCTTTTCTATTACCAGCGGGCGCTTTAACACTTGGGTTAAAATAGCCCCGATATACTCGCCAATGATTCCAATAAAAAACAGTTGCACAGAGGAAAAGAACAGTACCCCTAACAAAATAGGGGCTGTGCCCATTGGAAAATTATTCCAAAACAATAATTTTAAAATCAAATAAACAAAGGCCAGGGCTAAACTTATCCCCCCCAGTACAAAGCCGCCCATTGCCGCCAACCGCAAAGGCACCTTGGAGTGATTGGTAAATCCAATCATTGCGTTATCATACAGCGTGTAAAAGTTATTTTTGGTAAATCCGCGTTTACGGGTCGGCTGAACAAACGGCACGAGAGCGCGCTTGTAGCCCAGTTCGCATACCAGCCCGCGTAAATATGGATAAGGGTCATTTAAGCGGCGCAGTTCTTCCACCACGCCTTTGTCGTACAGGCCAAAACCGGTGCAGTTGGCCGGCAGTTGCGCGCCGGAATCGTTAAGCAGGTTAAGCAACCAATAATAAAAGCGCCGTACGGCAAAAAACAAAACAGATTCCTTACTTTGCGTTTTCTGCGCGAGCACTACCTTGAAGCCTTCTTCCCACTTGGCTAAAAACTGTCCAATAAGTGCGGGCGGGTCCTGCAAGTCAGAGGCCATATAAATAACGGCATCCCCGCTGCACTGTAAAATGCCATAATAGGGCGAGCGGATATGCCCAAAGTTTCGGGCATTGGCAATTACTTTAAAATGCGTATCCTGCGCAGCAATTTTGCGCAGTTCTTCAAGTGTGCCGTCGGTGGAAGCGTTATCCAGCACCACCTGTTCGTAATCGTATTTATCCGCGTATTTGGCCATTTCGGCCTTTACTTGCTTGTAGAGTTCCCAGACATTTTCCTGTTCGTTAAACGCACTGGAAATAATTGAAATTTTCTTTTTCATTTGTGACCTCCAAAATTAAAAGTTAATCTAGCTTTTTTCTTTAGTCGTTAAACCATTTTTTTGTTTGTTCTTTCATTTTAGAACTCTCCTTAATATTTTTATTAAAAACACTTAAATAAATGTTTTTTGCGAAATTAATTAATTTAATATTCATAATGGTTAAATTATATAATATTTAAAAAATTTGTAAAGCGTTTTTAACAAAAAAATAAAAAGAAATTTATATTCAGAAAAGAGATAGTTAAACTCCAAATGCTTAATTTAATAAAATTTATAAATGATAAATATATCAAATGAACTAATAAACTACAAATTCCGATTCTTAATGTTTTTTTTCTTTTGATAAAAATAAGAAATTTTTGGCGTATGCTCATATCCATTTCCATGTTGTTTTTGAGTTTGATAAATTTCATCCCATGTTTTTTGGCAAAGAAAGTGAAATAACTTAATTAATTTAGTGTTGTATTCTTTTGAATTTTGGTTTTTAAATTGTGAATGATTAGAATTTAAGCATAAACCATAGCTTGGGCAATCTATAACCATTTCTAACGAAATAAGACACTTTTGACTATTTGTCTCCTTAATTTGCGAATTCCGAATTTTTAAAGGATAAGAATATGTGTTTTTAATTATTTTATTTTTACTCATTTTCTACATATTTTTTGAAGTATTTTTTTATATCATCTTTTGGAATTTTAACATTTTTTTTACCCCTTATGTAATTGTTCTTCCACGGGTCCTCTTGGTGCGTCTTATCTCTCAATCTCCATGCTGAATATTGCCCCATTAGATTAAAAACATCTTTAATAAGTTGTTTTTCTTTTTCATCCATTTTTTGTATCTCATCTTTTTCCATTTTGTATTTATCGGTTGGAACAAAATTTCCTTCTATTCTTTTAAATTCATCGTAAACCTTTTTTACAACAGGACCATACTTTCGAGCCTCTATTTCCTCATCGAATAAATATTCGTCATAAAGAGCTGAATAATAACCTTGAGTATAGTAAAGTAATTTTTGAATTTTAAGTTTTGAAAGGTCATTTTTTTCTTCTTTAAGAAGACATTCATCATCATTTAAAGTAATCAAATATCTTGCTACATCCAACGCTTTCATAATATTCCCCAATTTATTTTTAATCTAATTATAAATATATAATAATATAAAAAAAAATCAAATTTTATTTAACAAAAAAATTAAGATAAAATTAATTTTTTATTCTTCCAACGAAATTAAAACTTCTCTCGGTTTGCTTCCATTTTCAGGACCTACTATTCCCTGCCTTTCCATTATTTCAATTATTCTTGCGGCTCGATTATATCCAATTTTTAATCTGCGTTGTAAAAAAGACGCGCTCGCTTTTCCTGTTCTTGTTACAAGTTTAACTGCATCTTCCCATAACTCTTCGTCAAGTATATTTTCTTCGTCAGAATTTCTATCGTCTCCATCGCTTCCTTCCAAAGCGGCTATTAAACTCTCGTCAAACATTGGCGACATTTCTCCCGATAAATAATCGACAACTTTTTTAACCTCGTTATCGGAAACAAAAGCGCCTTGAATTCTCTCGGGCATTTGGCTTCCCGATGCGCAAAATAAAGCGTCTCCTTTTCCCAAAAGTTGTTCCGCTCCCGACATATCTATTATGATTCTTGAATTAGTTTTATTCGGCACTTGAAAAGCGACTCTTGTAGGCAAATTAGCCTTGATAACTCCCGTCACGACATCCGCCGAAGGTCTTTGAGTGGCAATTATCAAATGTATTCCAACCGCTCTACTCATTCCCGCCAAACGCGAAATTAAATCTTCCACTTCTTTTGAAGCGACAACCATCAAATTGTGAAGTTCGTCTATAACTAAAACTATATAAGGAAATAATTCTAAAGGCTCGCCGTTAAATTCCGTTTCTCCTTCTTTTATAAGTTGTTTTACTTTTTCGTTATAAGTTTTAACATTGCGGACAAAAAATCTCTCCATTCTTTCGTATCGTTTTTCCATTATGTCTACAATATATCTCAAAACGATTGTCGCTTTTTTTTCGTCAGAAACGACTGGAGACATTAAATGAGGGATTCCGTTATAAATTGAAAGTTCCACTCTCTTTTTATCTACAAATATAAATTTAAGTTCGTCTGGACGAAATTTATATAAAAGCGAAAGAATTATTGTGGACAGACAAACGCTCTTTCCGCTTCCCGTAGTTCCCGCAACTAAAAGGTGAGGCGCTTCCGACATATCCGAAACTACATTATTTCCGTAAATTCCTTTTCCCAAAACAAATGGAATATCTAATTTAGAATTCCTAAAATCTACGCTTTCCAAAACTTCTCTCAAATAAACGGCATTTCTCACTTTATTAGGTATTTCAATTCCAATAACCGAACGACCAGGAATTGGCGCTATTATTCTAACGCTCTCTGAAGCCAAAGCCAAAGCTATATTGTCCGTAAGATTCGATATTTTTGAAACTCTCGTTCCAGCTGCAAGTTCAAGTTCATATCTTGTAATAACGGGTCCTCTTGAAACTCCCGTAACTTTAGCCTCGATATTAAAATCAAGCAAAGTATTTTCAAGTTGCAATGCGGTTTGTTTTATCGACTCCATCATAGCGTTATCATTAATTGGAATCGCTCTATTTAATAAATCAAATGGCGGATGTTTATAATGTTTATCTACATATTTAGCGTCAAAATTAGATTGAATTAAATCTAAATCATCGCTATGTTTTCTAATTATCGCTTTATGATTATCGTTTATAATATTAACTTTTTTATCGGATTCTATATTTATAAAAGTCGCTACTTCGTTATTATTTTCTTTTATCTCTTTTAAATTAGTATTTTCCTCATTATTAAAATTATTAAATGCATTTTTATTTTCGTCTATAAAATGATTATCAATTTCTTTTATCTTTACATCTTCTATATAATTATTATTCGTATTGTATAATTCTTCTTCATCCAAATCAAAATCTTCAAGTTTATCATCCGAATTATAATTATTATAATTTGTAGGTATATGGTCCGCTCTATTATATTCTCTTTTTGAAGCGTATCCCATATTAAATTCAAAAGGTTTATCCAAATCGGATGCGGAAACATATTCTTTATTATAATTTGGCTCTTTATTTTTATTAACCATATTTCTTAATTTTGAAAGAATATCCTCTTTCTTGCGATTAAGCTCTTCTTTTTTATCAATTTTATTTTCAAAATTATGCTCTTCTAAATTATAACTTTGCAAATTATCTTCTTCTTTTTTATTTAAGAAATTATTTGAATTATTTTCTTTATATTTTTTTCTTAATAAATATTCGCTATAATCGTCTGACACGGTTCTATTGGCTTTAATAAAATTATCGGTTTTGTCGTATCTTGCATATTTTGAATAAATAGAATCTTCATAAATCGCTCTTTTAAATTCCGATACTCTCGCCCTGTTGATATTAAAATCTAATTCTAATTCTTCTTCGTCTTTAAAATTATTTAAACTATCGTTTTTATTATTTAAAGAATAGTTAGATAAAAAATCGTTATTTTTTCTTTCTATATTATTTTTATAATCGTTGCCGAATACCGCTTTTGCCAAAGAAGTTCCTAAATCTTCGTTCTCGCTTTCCATAGTATTTACATTAAAATTATTATTCTTCAAACCGTTTACGATACTGTCTATTTTTTTATCGTCATTATCATAATCTGAAGATTTTTTTAAACCGCTAAAAAAACTTTCAAAAGAATTATTTTTTCTTTTTAATTTTTCTCTAAAATCGTCTTCATTAAAAGAAAAAGAATTGAAATAATTATTAGATTGTTTTACTTTTTCTATAAACGGAATAGAGCTAAAACTCATTTCTGAAATTTCTTTTTTATAAAAAATCGGCAGATAATCTTTAGTTTTAAGTTTTTCATTTTCATTATTATCCGAATTAGTTTTATTTATATTTTCATTTATTATTTTACTTTCAAAATCTTTTATTTTTTTTAAGTCAATTTTTCCTAAAATATTTTTAAGAGAATTTAAAGAATCGATTATTGAAACTTTAGCAAATATAATAGTTAAAATAATCAATCCCGAAATTACCATTACAAAAGCGCCCGTTTTTCCAAATAAAGAAATTAAACTTTCTCCTATAACCTTTCCCATCATTCCGCCTTTCTTATAAAAAAGACTCTCGCCCAAAGTTATATCGAAAAGAACGCTCAATAATATCATTAAAATAAAAGAGCCTAAAGCCGACAGAGAAATTTTATTTGAAGAATTTTTAAGTATAACGCTAATTCCGACATATATAAAAAATGCGGGAAAAATAAAAGAAGAATAACCGAAAGCCAAAAACGAATAAACCGAAATATAAGCTCCGAATATTCCAAGTAAATTCTGCGATATATTATCATTTAAAGTTATACTTTCTTTATTTATACTAAAATACGACAATAATAAAATTCCTGCAAAAAGCAAGCATAAAAAACCAATAACATCGAATATTGAATTTCTATCGTTATAATTATTTTTATTAAATTTAATCATAAATAAAACTCCATTAATCTAATTAACGGCAACATTTGTAAAATATAAATATACGGCAAATCCTACTATAATGCAGTAAAAACCGAAATGAAAAAGTTTCCCTCGTTTCAAAAATAATAATAAAAACTTTAAAGCTATAATTCCAAATATAAAAGAAGTTATTAATCCAGCAATTGCATAAACGATATTAAAATCTTTCAAATCTTTTAACGATAAAAGCAAAGCTCCGAATATTGCAGGCAAAGATATTAAAAAAGAAAATCTCCCAGCAAAATCTCTATTTAATCCTAAAAATAACGCTACGCTTATAGTCATTCCCGACCTTGAAATTCCAGGAAAAACCGCTAAAGCTTGAGCTATTCCTATCATAAAAACATTATAATAAGTTGTTGTAAAAGCGTCTTTTTTTTCGGTTATAGAATCTGTCTTTCTTGTTAATAAAAGTATAGAACCCGTTATTATAAGATTTAATCCTATTCTATTTAATGGCAAATTGCTTAAATATTTTTCTAAAAAAAGTCCGACTATGGCGATTGGAATAGACGCTATTATAATCATAATCGCTATTCTAAAGTATTCGTTATGCTCGCTTGAATATTTGAAATTATTTAATCCTGAAAAAAATCCTTTAATAGTATTTATAATGTCTTTTCTAAAAATTAAACATGTCGCCAAAAAAGTTCCGAAATGAAGAGCTATTTCAAAAGATAGAATATTATTAGAGTTAAAGTTAAGAAAATATTCCGCTATTCTCAAATGCCCCGAACTTGAAACGGGTAAAAATTCCGTTATCGCTTGTATCAATCCTAAAATTATCGGTTTTATCATTTAAACTACCCCGCTATATAATTTTTCGGATTATAATAAAAAAAGAGTAGTAAAAAATTATGTAAACTAAATTATATATAAACTCAAGCCCGTAATATTACTCATAAATTGCATAAAAAAAGCGACAGCTAAAATTATAACCATCGCTTTATAATTATTGATTAGTCTAATTAATCGTTAACGAAATAAAAACTTATTTGTCCGCCTATATCGAAAGCGCCTAAATTATTTTTGCTAAATCTTTCGTCTTTAATTTGAGGACCAAAATCGTATCCAGCATATAAACCGATTCCTAAAGCGGTTTCATCGCTAAAGAAAAATAAATAATCGAAAGTCCCTTTAATATAAGGAACGAAAGGATTTTTAAATTTATTTTTTATGGCGTTAAAATTATATGCCGTTTCAGAATCGAAAAATTGACTTTTCTCCTCGTTATAATTTTGAGTTTTTTCGCTTCCCGATACTAATAGTTTTATTCCTCCGCCTATTCCTATAAAGAATCGGGCGATATTGAATTTTGGCAATAAACCGATATTTATCGTATCAAAAGAATATTTTGTCGAAACCTCTTTATATTGAGAGCCTCCAAGCTTATTCTCTTTATAGGAATAAACATCTCTATGATAGCCTAAATCTAAAGCTATTGAAAAACCCATATAATCGTCAAAACCTTTATACATGCCTGGAGTTATAGAAAAACCGAATTCAAAAGCGGATTTGCCAGATAAAGTTCCGTTATTTTTATCGGCGTTTGCATTATGGATTTGGCTTTTTTGAGAAATCGAAGCTCCCAAAGGCAGAACGAAACCTATTCCAGGCTCAAAGTCTGAAGAAAATAAATTTGATAAACTAATCAAAAAGATTAAAAAAGATATGCTTAATATTTTTTTCATAAATTAAATCCTCCTTAAAATAAAAAATATAATTAATATCTTATGAGAATATTTTACAATATTGTAAATAAAATGTCAAGTATAAGTAAATAATTTTTACTAAAAAATTAAGACGATTTATCAAGCTATTTTTGAGGTATTTACGATTATAGATTTTTACAACGGAAAGATGTCAAATTCTTATTATTTTTTGTTATTAAAAAAGAACAAAATATTTTGACATAATTAAATGAATGTTATATAATGTTAAAAAATTATTCTAAAAAGGAGAAATATATGAAAGGTTATGCTATGTTAAAAATAGGAGAATCAGGTTGGATTGAAAAAGAAAAACCTGCCTGCGGACCTAAAGACGCTATTGTAAAACCTTTAGCCGTTGCAATATGCACTTCGGATGTTCACACATTATGGGAAGGAGCTATAGGCGAAAGACATAATATGATATTAGGACATGAAGCTTGCGGAGAAGTTGTTGAAGTTGGAAGTTTGGTGACGGACTTCAAAAAAGGAGATAAAGTATTGATTCCAGCGATTACTCCAGATTGGGATTCCGTTGAAGCTCAAGCGGGATATTCTATGCATTCTGGCGGTATGCTTGCAGGATGGAAATTCTCAAACTTCAAAGACGGAGTATTTGGAGAATTTTTCCATGTTAATGATGCAAACGGAAACTTGGCTTTGCTTCCTAAAAATATTGACCCTGTTGACGCTTGTATGCTTTCCGATATGGTTCCTACGGGATTTCATGGAGCTGAGCTTGCGGATGTTCAATACGGAGATACGGTTTTAGTTATCGGCATAGGACCTGTAGGTTTAATGGGAGTTGCGGGCGCAAGTTTAAGAGGAGCTTCAAGAATACTCGCCGTTGGAACAAGAAAAAATTGTATAGAAGCCGCTAAAAAATACGGTGCGGAAGAGTTTATAAGCTATAAAAACGGACCTATCGACAAACAAGTTTTGGATATGACAAACGGAAAAGGAGTCGATAAAGTTATTATAGCTGGAGGCGAAGTCGATACTTTTGCCGAAGCCGTTAGAGCTTTAAAACCAGGCGGAAAAATCGGAAATGTAAACTATTTGGGAAAAGGCGATTATGTTCAAATTCCGAGAGTTGAATGGGGCGTTGGTATGGGACATAAAGCCATTTTAGGCGGACTTATGCCAGGCGGAAGATTGAGAATGGAAAAATTAGGCTCTTTGGTTTCTTTAGGAAAATTAAATGTTCATCATTTGGTTTCTCATGTATTTGACGGTTGGGATAATTTGGAAAAAGCTTTATTTATGATGAGAGATAAACCTGCAGATTTAATCAAACCTGTCGTTAGAATAGAAAAATAAATATTCAGTATAATAATTAAACTCATAGTTTTGGGATAGGCATAAAAAATGCCTGTCCTTTTTTATTAAAGAATATTTAATTTATAAATACAAAAATAAAAAATAAAGTTTTCATAAAGGCAAGCAAAAATTTTTACTTCTTCTTTATTCTCATTATAAAAAATAAAAAATGAATAAATTTGTCTTTTGCAATAAAACAAAAAGGCACTCCCTCAATTTGAGAGAATGCCTTTTAATAGGTATATACGGAACTAATTTTTTATAGCTTATCTTCTTCCTTAATTCTTATGTCCTGGCATGAACATGTAGCACCACCAAGGAGTATTTCCGCTATCTGAAAATACTACATATCTCGTAAATTGTGGGAATGTAAACTCAGGTCTTTCGGCTAAATACAATTTTTCATTTAGCATTTTATTATATTTATCTTCGTTTCTGTCATTTCCTTCCCACCAAACATAGTATGAATCGATTCCTGCAGCTCCTTTGATTCCTTCATTACCGTCTGGATTCATAACCAAAACTTCTAAAGCGCCTGCTGGGAACTGTCTCTGGAAGAATATATTTTCATAATAAGCTCCATTCCAGAATTTAGACAAAGTTATATCCGCTTCTATGAATGTATGAACCGCATTTCTAGCGCTACTGCCTCTACCATATATTGAGTTAGCTTCATCTCCGCTTATAGCCATTTTATAAAGCGCTCCAACTGTATATTCTTTAGAAACTCCATATTCATGCGTTACGCTGTCGGCAAATCCATAATTCTTTTTAGTAACATATATACGAGGAACTATAATCGCGCCTACAAATTTTTTGATTAATCTGTTATCTGGTTTGTAGTAAATATTACCTTTAGAATCAAAATAGTAATAATCTTGTAAATTTTCATTTTCGTCTTTTGCTGGTAAACTTTTTTGGAAATCTTCTATTCCGTAAGGATTTCTACCATTTCTAATTGCGAAAACTTTACCGTCTTTTGCGCCTTCTCTATTAATTTGTTCGAGCCATAATCGATTTAATCTTGCAGTATCTCTATAATCTACATCGACGAAGATTCCCCTAGCTTCACTAGATTCAGTCCAAAGAACAGAAATTCTATACTTTGCGCCTGGTTTGTCTGGAAGTTGAGCTACCGTCTCATTTGTAA
>OIYR01000225.1_pt1 | contig 32894 bp, 22 predicted proteins | sample 1588221 | NCBI WGS metagenome assembly OIYR01 (sample SAMN03283292) | human gut metagenome | biome: human-associated habitat; material: feces | host: Homo sapiens | place: Peru | collected 2012
CCAGTAGCTGGAATAACTGCTGTTTCATTATAACCACATACTGTACATGTGTGGCTCTTAAGACCTGTTTCTGTCTCTGTTGCAGCCTTAACAACTATCCAATCACCATATGAATGAGCTTTCTTAGGAATCACTTCTGTATAAGTCTTCTTATCGCAAGTTCCATTAGTAGCTGTACATGTATATGTAATCTGACCTTCCTCTGTACATGTAGCTTCTTTAGTTACTTTTGATACATAATGATGATAATGTGCATTAGGATCTGCTGCTTTAACAGTAAGAGAATTAATTGTCATCTCCTTAAATGAACCTGCTGCTGGATTAACTCCATTACCACCTGACTGAATATTATATGGCATAATCATATATGTTCCAGCTGGAAGACCTGTAACAGTACCACTTCCTACCTTGAAGCACTCACCAGCCTCATTAACAAGGCATCCAGTTGTTGTTAATGCTTCTGATGCAAATGATACAGTAACATCTACTGTTCCACCTACTGTGAATGCATATACAGTCTTGCTAAGCTTTCCTGGTGCTGCTGTATATGGATAATCAGATATATTAATTGGTGTTACACCAGGTGCACAATATGATAACAATGAACACTCTGAAGTGGTAACATTCTCTGGTCTCTTAACTGTCTCTGGCATACAACCATTATATGCCTTAAGAACCTTAGCTGCATCTGTGACGCTTGTCTGTAACTGATAATCACCACTTGGAATATATGAAAGTGATGCATTAGTATCAAAATTCTCATATTTATTACCAGATGTAACCTTTGTTGACTTATCTGCAACAACTGTTCCTGTCATTGAGCCAATACAAGATGAGAATGAATCCTTATAACTCTTAATTGCTCCAGATCCTACATCCATTGGATTCTTTGTCATGAAGAATAAATTATATTCTGAATATATATAAGCATTAGCTCTTGTATTCATAGCATAATCTGTTGTTCCAATAAACTGGTTATTGTAGAAATGCATATTTGCCTGACGTCCAAGAGGCTGTCTTGCTTTGCATCCCTTCCAGACATTGTGATGATATGTAAGATTATACTGTAATGATGTATCTGATGAACCAACAAGGTTAGTCTTATGGCATCCTTCAAAGTAGTTATATGAAACTGTTAAATATTCACCACGCTTGAAATCGCATGAGCCATCACCTTCAGCCTTATCTGATTCTGCAGGTCCTGTTATAGAAGGGCTGTAAAACTCATTGTTGTGGATCCAGCATCTTTCAACTGGAGCTGTTATAACAGAACCATCCTGAACACCTTCCATACCAATAGCATCTTCTGGCTGATTCATAAATGTAAGATTACGAACCTCAAAGCTCTTTCCTAATCCAGCTGCTGTTGTTGATGTCTCAGACATAAAATGAATTCCCCATCCATCCATAGCTGCATCTGTACCAACACCTTCAATTGTTACATCCTTTGCTGACTTCATACGTGCCATATGACCGTTGTCGCCAAAACTTCCGCCATAATCATTACAATTATAATCTGTAAGGCCATCAATAAGTCCTGCATTAGCTGCTGCCCATGTTCCTGTCTTATAAAGACCAGACTCTGATACTGTTCCAACCATACGAATTACTAATGGTATATTATTCTCAGCAAGTAACTGGAGAATACCCTGATTAGTATTACCCTTGCCGTAATATACCTTTCCACTTGATATCTTCTTGCACTCTGTCTCATGACCTGCTTCTCCGCAAGCCTTACCAACAGAGTTAAGAATATTACCAATACCAGAAACTGTTACTCCACCATAAGAAAGTGTAACTGTGTTCTTGTTTTCATCTGTTACATAAAGAACAATTGCATTATCCTTTAATGTTCCATCATCATTATATGCACCAACTCCGTTTGTGTAATTATAATGTGCATATCCTGATCTGTCCTGTTCATTAACCTCAATACCTGACTGAGTAAATGTACCTGACTTTGTTGTTACAGTGAGAGTATATGTACCAGGCTTTAATCCCATAACATCAACTCTTACACCTTCACTTGTATCTCTGACAAGATATTCAAAATCTTCTCCTGCAAGAGATCCGCTTACTGGACCTGAATATGATACTGCTGTTACATCGGCATCTTTTACGCCTTTGATTGTAGCATACATCATCTCATTCCAGCCCCCAACTGTAGTAAAACTTGTAGCAGCTGCTGCATAAGTCATACTAGGTGCTGCTATTGCAAGATTACTTACTACTAATAATCCAGCAACCACCTTTGCAAAAACTTTTCTAATTTTTTGCATAATAGCTCTTCTCCTTTTCAAATTTTTAATGCATTGAATTGTGTATATTTCATATATGCAATTCAAAATTTGCTTTTATGTTACCACTTTTGCACAATATGTTCAAGGTTTATTCACATTTTATACAAATTTATTTTAAAAATCCCCTCCAAACAGTTTTGACATTTGTGCCTTATCTGCCTAAAGGGGATTTTTCTATTTCTTATAGACTATAAATTGTATTCCTACGTTTTTGCTAAATTTTCCTTATACTTCTGGAGAACCATCTCTTCCTTCTGCCTGTCCATAGTCAATGTAATGTATGAAATAGCTCTTTAAGTTGTCTCCATATACTGCATTCAAATCTGTATATCTTGCACGATATGCTTTTACATCAAATGTTGCTATTCCCTGACGTCCTTCTGCCATTCCATATTCCACAAAGTGTGCAAATGCTTTCTCTTCGTCATTTCCAAATGCTTCTTTAATGTCTGCATACTTTGACAGATAATACTTTGCATCAAATACTGCTGCATAGTATGTCATACCGTTATCTTCTCCATATACTGCATTTACTTCTACATCTGTTGTTACATTTGTGTAATCTGCATCCCAGCACTTGAAGTTCTTCTCTGCTTCTATATCTTCTGGTGCCTCTGCTGACTCTCCATCTGATACTTCCTGTACCTTTACTACCTTTCCATCTTTTCTGAATATTACAAGATGGTCTTTTTCTCGACTTGCATTTCTTCCTTCAGCTTTTCCATAATTCAGGTAATGCATATAATACAGTTTCATATTTTCGCCAAAAGCTTCATTCAAATCTGCATTTCTTAACTGATATAATACTGCATTGAATTCTGCTGAGCCCTGACGTCCTTCTGGCATTCCGTATTCTACAAAATGAGCAATAGCTTTTGTTTCATCTTCTCCAAATGCAGCCCTTAAATCTGGATACTTTGCAAGATAATACTCTGGATCAAATACAGATGAATAATCAACACCTTCATATATTGTTGTTTTGCTTGGCTTTCCACTTCTTCCTTCTGCTTTTCCATATTCAATATAATGAATATAATAACTTACAAGATTATCTCCATATACATCTCTTAAATCTGCATATCTTATCTTATATGTATTTACATCAAAATCTGCTATACCTTGACGTCCTTCTGCCATTCCCTGCTCTACGAAATGAGTAAGCGCCTTCTTTGCATCTGCTCCAACAAGTTCTTTAACATCATCATATGTTGCAATATAATACTCTGCATCAAATACTGGTGCATAATATTTTGCATCATACTTTGAATCATCAGTTCCTGTTGCAGGAATTACTGTTACATCCGTCTTTGCATCACATACTGTACAATGGTGGCTCTTGCTTCCTGCTGTTGTCTCTGTTGCTTCAACATCTACTGTCCACTCTGTACTGAAGCTATGTCCCTTTGCTGGGATTGTTTCTGTGTATGTCTTCTTGTCACATGTTCCTGTTGTAGATGTACATGTATATGTAAGCACTCCTGCCTCTGTACATGTTGCCTGCTTTGTTATCTTTGACTCATACTTATGTGTATGTGTTGTTCCAGATGGTGTATATACCATATAGAAAAGATTAATTGCATCTTTCTTTGTTATCTCTACACTTCCAGCTGCAACATCTACTGTTAATGTACCATCAGAACCAACTGTTTTGCTTGTTCCATTAACATTTACATTCTTGCCAGAAACTGTTCCGCCAAATACAAGTGTAAGCTTTCCAGCAGATGGTGCTGTAAACTTAATGCTTGTTGTTTTCTCCATCTTAAGGCATTTTGTAAGTGTAAGACCGTTGTATGTTGCTGTACCTTTATTTGTTGCTATGTTTCCTGTAATAGTATAGAAGTCACTTGTTGTTCCTGATTCTGTAAAGTTATGTACCTTTGCATCTCCTGATACCGGTGTGTCAGGTGTAACAGGTGTATCTTTTCCAATAGCTGGAATAACTGCTGTTTCATTATAACCACATACTGTACATGTGCGGCTCTTAAGACCTGTTTCTGTCTCTGTTGCAGCCTTAACAACTATCCACTCACCATATGTATGTGTATGTGAAGTACCAGATGTGCTTCCACCACCTACTGATACAAGAGATGTCTTGTATGCATTAAGCTTATCCTTTAATGGCCTGTTGAGTGAATAGCTTGTATCATCAACGCTGTTATCAAATGTCCACTTGAAATCTCCGCCCATAATACGTCCTGCATACTTAGTTACAATTGAAGGAACATCTGCGGGTGCATCAATATCAGCAGTATCAACACCTAAATCAACCTTAGTATCAAAATTAGAATATGTCTTTCCACCCTGCTTTGCCTTATAAGTTGAAGGTACTGTTTCACTTCTTGATGTTGCAAGATATGCATCGAAATCAGTTGCACTTGCAGTTGTTGTACCAGCATCTGAATTAGCATATATAACAGACTTCTGACCTTCCATATAGTTGTTGTATGCCTTGATGACACCACCATTCTCGCCTGAGAATATGCCATCAGCAAGAACATCACTACCCTGCATTGAGCTGAGCATTGGGTATGGACAATTTCTGAAGTAGTTAGCTTCTACAAATGCCTCACTATCCTTAGCTGCACCAACGCCATACTTAGCATTGCCATCATAGTAGTTGTTGTATACATGAACTGACATTGTTCTGATACGTGGATGACGTGAATCAGAATGGTCAAACCAGTTATGGTGATATGTAATCCAGTTCTCGCCTGACTCTGACGTCATACCACAAAGTGACATCTTTCCAGAATCCCAGAAATGGTTGTAAGAAATTGTTACATACTGTGAATTATCCTTTAAATCCATAGAGCCATCGCCCTTAGCCTGGTCACCATCTGAACCAGCATTACCATAGAACACATCGTTGTTATGTACCCATACACCAACTGACTTCTTAAGAGATATACCATCTCCATCTTTTCCACCACCCCAGTTCATAAGACCAAGGTTTCTTACTTCAATGCTGCTTGACTGGAATGCTGCTACACCTGCTGTATATAATGTAGCATCATCACCAACACCTTCAAATGTTACGTTATCTGCTCCCTTAACGCCAATAGCATATGCTGATCTCATATCTGAGCAAGAAAGTCCACTTAATGTAACCTGACCGATAATACGGATAGCAACTGGCTGGCAGTTATTCTTAGTCTTAATTGCCTGTGTAATAGCTGCTACACCTGTATATTCAGTGTTGCCAATCTTCATCTTAACTGTATTCTTATTAGCTTCTGTTACATAAAGAACAGATGCTCCTGACTTTAATGTACCATCATTGTTATATGCACCGACACCATTCTTTGCTGGTGAATTACTTGAAAATGTAAATCCACTTCTGTCATATGCAGATACAGTCATTGTATTAGAAACTATAGCTGCTGATGCATTCTCTTTTCCATTTACAACAGGAACAACCTTCATAACATAGTCGCCTGCTCTTAATCCAAGTGCATCTGCTCTCATGTATGATGGATATTTTCTTATAAGTTCATCATCCAACTGAACATATGCTGCATCTGTTGCACTGGCAGCCTTAACATATACGTTATAACCAGTTGCTCCTGATACTGGTGTCCACTTAACATATGCTGTCTCAAACCACCCTTTTGCTTCTGTTATTGCGCCAGAAGCCGCATGAACTGGCTGAATATCAGTAATTACAACTGATGCTAATGTCATAACTGCAACCAGTGCCACGCTTAAAAACTTTTTTAATCTGTTTTTCATAGCTCTTCTCCTTCTTTTTTGCAATAATTAATTATACATTTTGGATACAATGTATCCCAAAAACAAGCTCATATTACCACTTATGCACAATAGAAACAAGGGTTTTTATTAAATTTTCGTAAAATCAGTCAATTATTATCCCCTTTTCTAAAGCAAATGAATATATTATCTTCTCTTTGACGCGTTTCCCTGTTAATTGCGCCAGCGCTTTTGCATAGTAATCAAGCTGGATTGCGTATCTTTTGACAAGCTCTTTTTCGCCCGATTTACCTTTCATAACACTGTCGGTCTTATAATCAACGATCACAAGTTCTCCGTCCTCTTCAAAATACAAGTCAATTATACCCTGTATAAGCTGGCTTTCATATTCAAAGACAAATGGCTGTTCTCTTCTTGCCTTGCCACTTCTAACAGCACTGGCTGCTCTTTTTCCTGTATCAGATTGTACAAATGTATTGATATCCCATGGATTAACACTTTTCGCTTGTAATTCATTCATCTTGCCAGTTTCTAACATCCTGCTAATATCAGCTTTGACTCCTTCAATGTTCACACTCACTGAATAATCAAGGCACTCCATAACCCTGTGATATGCACTACCACGTTCATTCGCCGCAAGCTTCACTTCCTTACCACTTATGAACTTTGGAATTATACTGTTTGTCTCATCACATGCTTCCTTTTTAAGTGCTGTCTTCACAGATTCATCCATGTAAGCATTTTCCTCTGAATCATCCTCCGCCTGCATTGCCTTAAGCTGTGAAACCGTCAGCTTCATCCTGCCGGCTGCGTTATCATCAGGAACATACTCCGGAATCTCATCTAATAAGGGATATCCTGCCGATACTTCTGGCTGACTCATTAAATCTTTATCTGCCACTGCTTTCTTATTCTCGTCAGACATTTCTTCTGATTCAAATGCATCAGTCTCAGAATTCTCACCTGCATCAACCATCACATTAAAGCTGCCTTTCAATTTATCTGAATCCATAAGGCACACTGGCATTATCATATCAAGATAGTTCTTTATATTCTCACTGTCCGCAAAAGACAACATTCCATCTGCTGCAAGTTGCTCTGCCCTTCCCCTGTATTTATCAAGAGTCTTGTCTGCATCTTTAACGACTCCGGTAATTATGAGCTTTTCCCTTGCTCTTGTCATGGCAACATAGAGAAGTCTTTCCTCTTCCGCTATCGACTCCCTTACAATTCTTCTAGCCATTGCGCCCTTTATAATAGTAGTAGTCTTCGTTCTTCTTTCAAGGTCAACATAATCAACCGCAATTCCTAAGTTCTGGTCTACAAGCACAGGCGCTGTTGCATCCATAAAGTTAATGCTCTTATGTGCTCCTGCAAGTATTACAATCGGAAATTCCAGTCCTTTGCTCTTGTGAATACTCATAATTCTTACAAGATTCTCATTGTCAAGACTTGCTGCTCCCTCTGCAAAATCTTCGTCAAACTTCTTAAGTCTTTCAATATATCTTAAGAAATTAAACAGACCAGAATAACTTGATTTGCCATATCCCGCTGCTCTTTCCAGCAGGACATTTAAGTTAGCCTGTCTCTGCGCTCCGGCAGGCATTGTTCCCACATAATCGTAGTATCCTGAATCATATATCATTTCCCAGCACAGATCATATAGTGGCTCCACGCTGCTCTTGTCACGGTATTCTGTGAGTTTTGCAAGGAATAATGCACATTTGCCGGACAGCTGTTTAACATCCGACTCCTGCATCTCATCTGCTCCGCCAGATTTTATTCCAGCTCCATCAAGCGCATTTCCATCTTCCCCAAGTCCCGCAGTCACTTTCAAATGTTCATACAAGTTGTTATGCGTATTCTTATCCGCATGCTCCCTGCCAAGCTTCCTCACCAGTCCAAGCTCTGCTGCCGTAAATCCTCCAAAGTAAGACATCATCGCCGCCGCAAGGCTTATCTCCTGAACCGGATTATCTACTATTGTAAGCATGCTTAAGATTACCTGTATCTCACGCACGCTGAAATATCCTGTTGACGAGTCAGTATACGCCGGTATCCCCCTATCCATAAGGGCATCTGCAAATGTATCTGCCCAGCCTGTCACTGACCTTGTAAGAATTACTATATCCCTGTATTCTGCCGGCCTGTATACATTTTCATCTGCATCATACACATTTACACCAGAAGAAATTATTCCCTCAATCAGCTTTGCAAGCCTGTCTGCCTCAAGTTCTCTTGTTGTAGCCTCTTCTTCGTTTTCTGAAGATATAAGAATTACATCTGTACTCTTGTTGACTTCATCACCGTAATTACTGTCACTGTATTCAGGATATGGAAACCCCGCATTAAGCCTTACAGATTCGTCATACCCGATTCCTGAAAAATTCTTATTCATGATATGACTGAACACATCATTGGCACACTCAAGCACATTTTCCCGGCTTCGGAAATTCTTCTGTAATTCAATTCTAACATTATCGCCAGTCTCGCCGTATGTATCGTACTTCTCTATGAAAAGCTCCGGGCAGGCAAGACGGAACTTGTATATGCTCTGCTTTACATCACCAACCATGTATATATTGTTATTCTCACCTGACAGTCTCGTCTTCGACACCGCATTAAGAATAACCTCCTGCAGCTGGTTGGAATCCTGATACTCGTCTATCAGTATCTCTTCAAATCTGTTCGCAAGCTTGTCGGCAGTCTCTGTGTATACAAGCTTTCCGTCTTCTTTCTTTACAAGTATTGAAAGAGCAAGATGTTCCATGTCATTAAAATCAATTATACCCTTCTCTCGCTTCACCTCTGAAACACGCTTGGCATACACCTTTGCCACTTTAAGTAAAGTCCGTATCTGGATGCCTGCCCCCTGCATGTCTGCAAATATTCCCTCATCATCTTTCAAGAATATCTTATCATTAAGCCGTCCTATGTAATCTTTAAACAACTTTCGCTGCCCCTTAACATATTCCTTAATATCCGGGTCTGCTCCTGCATCCTTCTTTCTTGACAGGGCTTCGAATGAAAATGTTCTTATCTTTCTGCCAAGCTCTCCAAAATCCTGTGAATTAATCATCTCATTAATTCCAAGCAGATCAGACTGCAAAGCACCTGCATATGCTGCAGGTCCTGCCGGCTCAGAACAGATATCTACTAATCTGTTATATTTATCACGGTAATCAAGAAGTGCATTTTTAATTGAATCATACAGTTCCTTAATTGCAGGATTATCGTAAGTCTCATCATCATAAACTAACATGCACTCGTCAAACCACTCATCAATCCACGGATTGCTTCTAGAAAAACGGTATATTTTATCTATAATGCTCACAAGCCCTGAATCGTCCCGTCCCATGCCAAATGCATCAACAAGATTAAAGAATTCTTCATCTGCTTCAGCGTAGAATTCCTCAAGCACATCTTCTAACACATCATTTTCAATAAGCTTCTTCTCACCCTCGTCCATTATCCTGAATCCCGGGTCCAGATTAACCTCTGGAAAATGATTTCTGATTATCCATAGACAAAAACTGTCTATTGTCGTTATCTGTGCGTTGTTAAGCAGTGTTATCTGTCTTAAAAGGTTCACATCCCCCGGATTCTCGTCAAGCATTGAATCAAGTGCTTTTCTTATCTTGTCTTTCATCTGGGCTGCTGCCGCCTTTGTAAATGTAACAACAACCAGCCTGTCTATATCTATATTCTTGTCAGGGTCTGTAATCATGGAAATAATTCGCTCTACCAGAACAGCAGTCTTTCCTGAACCGGCAGCCGCCGAAACCAGCACATTACAGTCTCTTATATCAATCGCGCTCTTCTGCGCCGGTGTCCATTTTCTTTCCATTCTCATCAACCCCTTCCTTTATATTATTCCATAACACTTCATCATCGAATTTCTTTAATTTTCTGTAATTGCAGCCTGGCAAATCCACTGAAAATCCACACACTGCCCCATAAGGACATCTGTCACAGCTTGAAAACTGTCCGTCTTTATAAGGACTTCTCCTTATATCACCGCCTGCAATTCTGTCCGCGGTATCAACCGCCCTTACATCAACGAATCTTCCAAGTATGTTAAACTGCTCTGTGTTCATCACCTTGCTTCTTCGTGAATCAAATCCGCCGTCAGCCTTTCTGCTAACCGGAATATTAAGTGATGTGCCCTCAGTATTGTCCATCTTCTCAGCAATATCCTTATCTGAATTAACCATTCCTTTAAGGCGCAGTTCACCCTTAATCTTATCCTCTATCTCTTCTGCACTCTCGTTTGTCGCAGATACAATCGGGTCACTTATGTTGTAGTAGAACACTCCGGCAGGAATCACATTTTTACCCGGACGCATCTTCGCCACAAGCTTCATTGCCGCTTCCATGTAGACCATAAGCTGGATATCGATTCCGTAATAGGTCTTTACTATGTTGAAATCCTTCTTTCCTGTCTTGTAATCGATAATTCTTACATATACATCTGTGCCGTTTTCGCATATGTCCACTCGGTCAATCGTTCCGCTCATAAGCTGCTTTCTGTCTCCGTCTCCGACTTCCATATTGAACTTATGCTCGAATACAAATGGCACAAAATCACCACATTTTAACTGCTCGCCCATTGCCCATATAGTACGGTCAGCAAGGTCTTCCATCCGCTTAATCATGAATGAATTACGGCTTGAATCCTTAAGGATACTGTTCTGGTATATGTCAGTAATTGCAGCAACACTTCTTTTTACCATCTCGCGGCGCTTCTCCTCTGATATCAGATAGTACGACTCACCGTTTTTCTTGATTTCGTCGCACACCTCACGGATAACAGCATGCAGTACAACGCCGAAGTTTACTGGTGAAAATGTGAATTCTTCCCTTTCCTTTAAATCAACTCCATATCTTAGGTAATATCTCAATGGACACTCTGCAAAGTTCTCAAAAGATGTTACGCTTCCGACAAGCCTGCCGCCAGTAAGTGAATCTATAATGTCCTCATCTACATTTGCAACAGTTTCAGTCTGTTCATAGCTGTAAGCCGCATGTGGTATTGTTACATAAGAATTCTGCTGTGCCGTGTCTTTGTAAGATAACTTAAGGCAATGTGAAAACATTTTTCTCATGCTTCTTATAATATATGAAGGCATCAGCGCCGCACCCTCGCTGTTTTTTACCGCATATGACATGTAAAGCTTCTCCGCACTCTTTGTCATAATAAGATACAGATAGAATCTCTGCGTAAATGCTTTCTCCCTTACAGAAGCGGACATAACAATCCCCTTATCTTCAAGATATTCCCTGTCGCTTTCTGACAGAACGCTTCTTGAATCAGCCTTCTTAGGAACATTGCCGTCATTGATTCCGACAAAGAACATGACCTTGATATTGTCAAGACGGGTTCTTTCTATATCACCTATAACAACACAGTCATTGGTCTGCGGAATAAGCCCTATCTTAATCTCCTGAAATCCTGACGCAAGTATCTTGTTAAATTCTTTAATACCAACCTTCTCGCTTCCAAGAAGGGCATACATTTTATCTAATACTTCTATAACCTTCTTATATAACTGCGCATATTCATCACCAGTGTACTCGCTGTCATTAAGCACACTTACCTTCTGCTCCATATTTTCACGCACAAGAAACTCATAAAGTGCCTTTACCATATCAGCAACATTTGATTCCTTTGACTTTAGCACTTCTTCCAATGGGTCCAACATATCCGTTATCATTGTTCTTAGCGAATTAAGCTTTTCAAGGTCTGTATTATTGACTGTTCCCCTGAACTTTCTTATCCACGGTTCATGCCACTTTCCCCTGCCTCTGATTCCAACTGCAACACAGTAATTGTCTAACAGATCAATATCTTCGCGTTCCATTCCGCTCATTCCTGTTCTAAGGAATCCTAAAACGCTGTCATAGCTGTAATTATTCTCAATTATTCCAAGCGCGCCGTTAATTGCAGCAATAAATGGATTGTCCGTCACATGGCGCTTGTAATCTAAGAAATATGGTATATCGTTCTGCTTTAATATATTAGCCGCCAGTTTACCGTAGCCATCCATGTCCGCAGTAACTATCGCAATCTCGTTATACCTGTATCCACACAGTCTTGTAAGTCTTATTATTTCTCCTGCTGCAAATGTTAATTCTTCCTTGGCAACAGCTCCCTCATATATAATGATATTGTCAGTCTTCTGGTTAAATCTTCCCAAATTGTTCCTGAAAAGATTCTGTTCCAGGAAATCCAGTTCTTCCGAATTCTTAAATCTTGAATTAACATTTACAATTACATTCTTTCCCGGTATCTCTTTTCCTGCAATATACACAGGTTCAAGGACTTTCACATGTTCTTCATCACATATCTTATAAAGCTTTGATACGCAGTCCTTACTCATGAAAAAAAGTTCTTCCCTGCCTCTTACTGAATTTTCACGCTCAGATGCATCAATTGTCAGAGAAACATATATCTTCGGACACATTGATAAAAGAATTGTCAGTAAATTATACTGAACCGGAGTAAATCCTGTGAATCCGTCAAATGCTATCTCACAATTCTTTATTCGCTCTGACTCTGTAACCTTGCTGCATAATTTATCTAGTATTTCTTCTTTAGTTATATAGTTCTTGTCTATGTACTCTGCAAACGCATTGTATACAAGAACAATATCATCAAGCTTATACTGAAGCGCTGCACTCCCCTCTGATTCACTGTATGCTGCACCTGCCGCATTCTGCATAACATCCGGCTTGATATCATACTGAAGCATTTCCGATATAACAGACTTCATCTCTGACACAAATCCTGTATTAGACAGATTACTTCCAAAATATTTTAATCCGTCCTTGTTCTGCTCTAAAACTCTTTTAATAATCAGATTTTTTCCTGTATCGTCAAGGACCTCGAGATTATCCTCGCCCACTTCCTCAAATACTTTATATGCAAGTCTTTCAAAGCTCACAACATCTATATTAAGTATTCCTTTTCTTGGGTGCATGGACACCAGTCTTTTCTGAATTGCCATAGTGTACTGCTCCGGCACAACAACTATATAATTCCTGTCAGGATTCTTCATTGATTCTTCAATTATATGCGTATACAGATAGTGTGATTTACCCGCACCAGAGCTTCCTAGAATTAATTGTAATGACATGTGTTACTCCCCTAATCTTTCTATAATAGACTTTACCATAATGCTCTTCCTCATATCATGTCTCATCATGGTTCGAAATCCACAGCTTCATATTCCACCGTATCTGAATAATCCCACCATTCTCCCTGATAGCCTGTAAATCCGTTATTTTCCATAACATTCTGTAGAATCAGCACATTGTTCACAGCCTCTTCATCTTCTATATCTGAATAATTCCTGTCTGCTTTCAAAGAAAAATCATCAAATTCTGTAGGCATTGGTATAATGCTTCCATCGGCAGCAACCATTGTTATATCCACTGTTCCTCCTAGATTATGCTTTTTCATTCCGTTAGCCGGATTCGCCACATAGTTGGGATCCGGATATACTTCCCATAGTTTCTGCTGTGCCTCAAATGGTCTGTATGCATCCCAAATCTTTAAGCTGTACCCCTGTTCTTTCAGTTCTTTCTGAACATTTGCAAGCTTCTTAACTGTTCCGTATCGAAGGTATGCGTCTGTGAAATCATATATTCTGACACCTGTAAAGTTATTCTCTGTTGCATACATTAATTCGACATATATATCCGGTATGTATTTCTTCACAAGAACATATTCATCATCTTCCGATTCTTTTTCTGTCGTTACTTCCTGTGTTGTAACTTTCTGTGTTATTGTCTCCTGTATGCTGACTTTCTCCGTCTCAATTGTTTTATCTGTAATGACATTTTTCTTTTGCCCGCATGCTGTCATTCCCAATATTATCATTATAGCTACAGATATTGCTACATATTTACAATTCATAACCATTCCCTCTTTGATAGATTTGTATTTAATATACCACATTTTAATCATAATCTCCCCATCACTGCCATATATTTTGTAATAATGAATATGAAGGGCAGGTTTCTTTGTGATGAGTCAGACTAAAATTGTTGTTATTCCATTTAAAAGGCTCCTTATTGGAGCTGTTATCGCTGCTATTGTAATAGCATTTGTTATATTCGCTGTTATTCATCTTGGCAGCAAGGGTTCTGATAATTCCAGAAACACTACTCAGCCTAAGAGCAGCACTGTAAATGCTTCTGCTTCTTCTAATATTGAGACACCCCTTGATAATGCCGACGCTCCTAAATTCTGCCCCGGAGTATATACCGCTTCTATCCTGTTAGATGGCAATCCCGTTGACATCCAGGTCACAGTTGATTCTTCAAACATTAACAGCATTGAGCTTGTTAATCTTTCCGAATCAATTACTACCATGTACCCTAAGCTCACAACTTCATTTGATGAAGTTGCCTCTAAAGTCATGGAAGCCGGCACAACCAACATAACCTATGATTCAGCCAACAGATATACATATTCCGTCTTTATAGAAGCAATAAGCGCAGCCCTTAAAAAGGCTGCGCCATAATCAACGTTTTTTCTCACTCCCAGTTCCCGATTTTGGACTTCCTCCATGCCTTCTACTACTTCAACGTCCAATCCACCGCTCTTTCTCGCTCCTTTTGGACCTCCTCCGTGCCTTCCTCTGCTCTAACGTCCAATCCTCGCTTCCAGCTTCCCAGTTTTGGACTTCTTCCGTGCCTTCCGCTGCTCTAACGTCCAATTCTCGCTTCTGGCTTCCCGGTTTTGGACTTCCTCCGTGCCTTCCACTACTTCAACGTCCAATCCGCCGCTCTTTCTCGCTCCTTTTGGACTTCCTCCGTGTCTCTCTCCGCTTCAAAGTCCAATCTGTCCCTTCCAAGCCTCAACGCCCGTCACACAAAAAACGCCCCGGGCAGGTTAGAACTATCCCGATGAAATAGTTCTAACCTGCCCGGGGCTTACACAACATCAACACTAGAACAAGCTTATCTCGTCCCCATTGCTGACATTGACAAATCCTTTATATCCACGCTCTTCAAGCTTTCCGAGGAACTTACCCATCTTCTTAGGCTTTACATATAATGAGCATACCTTACCTTCTGCTCTGTATTTTTCTGCTATTGCATAGGCTTCCTTAACCTGTCCCTCGTCATACATAACAGCAATCTTGTCTGCTGATGCCTTAGTCTCAACGCCATTCTGCATAAGGATTGAGAAGATTCTCTCGAATCCGATTGAGAATCCAACAGCGCTTACCTGCTGTCCTAAGAACTTGCCAATAAGGTTGTCATATCTTCCACCACCTGCGATAGCACCCTTGAAATCAATACTTTCAACTTCAAATACAGTTCCTGTATAGTAACCCTGACCTCTTACTAAAGAAAGGTCAAATACAACATCAAACTGACCGTCTGAAAGCTCATTTACAGTGTTAATAATTCCTCTTACGCTTTCTGCTGGAGCTTTATCATCCAGTATAGCCTCAACACTTTCAAGGCTTATCTCCTGTGCACTTGAAACACTTCCAAAGAATCCGATAAACTTCTCAATTGCAGCAGCGTCAAATCCCTTGTCTGTAAGCTCAGCCTTAACACCGTCAAGTCCGACCTTATCCATCTTGTCAAATGTAATGCACACACTGTCAAGCTGATCCTCGGTAAATCCACAATTCTGAAGGAATGAACGGAGAAGTCTTCTGTCGTTAATCTTAACCTTGAAATTCTTCATGCCAATAGCCTTAAGAGCCTTGGTTGTTGTAAGAATAAGTTCAACCTCTGAATCTGTAGAATCAGAACCAATAATATCAATATCACACTGAACAAACTCACGAAGTCTGCCCTTCTGTGGTCTTTCAGCTCTGTACACTCTGTCCATCTGGATACATTTCATAGGAAGAGTGAGCTTGTCCTTGTTGTTAGCAAAGTAACGGCTGAGCGGAAGTGTAAGGTCATATCTTAATCCCATATCAGCAATTTCATTCTCACAGGCTGTTCCTGTCTTAGGATTTTCCTGAAGTGAACTTACAGCCTTCTCAAGCTTATCGCCTCTCTTCATAATCTTGAATATAAGATTTAAGTTCTCACCACCATCACTCTTATCAAGGTTCTCAATATCCTCAATAATAGGTGTTGTAATGTGTTCAAATCCATTAGCAACATATACCTTTAATATCTCATTCTGAAGGTAATCCCTGATTTCAACCTCATTAGGAAGATAATCATTAGTACCCTTAACTGGTGTTATTTTCATAATTGTCTCCTCATTTACACACTAAGGCAGATAACCGGCATCCGCCAGCCATCTGCCCCCATTTTACTTACCACTAACTAATTAAGCTTCATCAATTGCCTTACCAATATCATGTCTCATATATTTGTTATCGAAATCTACCCATTCAGTAGCTTCATAAGCCTTGGCTCTTGCTTCCTTAAGGTTCTTGCCAAGTGCTGTAACACCGAGAACTCGTCCTCCGTTAGTTACAACCTTACCCTCTTCATTGAATTTAGAACCTGCATGGAATAAGAAATAATCATCCTTACCCTTGAAGTTCTCCATTCCCTTAATCTCGAAGCCCTTCTCGTATGCGAGTGGATATCCGTCAGAAGCAAGAATTACACATACACATGCGTTATCTTCAAACTGAAGGTCAACCTTATCAAGAGTTCCATCAATACAAGCCTCAAATACATCAACAATATCATTCTTCATTCTAGGAAGAACAACCTGTGCCTCAGGATCACCAAATCTTGCATTGTACTCAAGAACCTTTGGTCCCTTTGGAGTAAGCATAAGTCCAAAGAAGATAACTCCCTTAAATGGTCTGCCCTCACTCTTCATTGCATCAACAGTTGCCTGATAAATGTATTTCTTACAGAACTCATCAACTTCCTTAGTGTAGAAAGGTGATGGTGAGAAGTTACCCATTCCGCCTGTATTAAGACCCTGGTCACCATCCTTAGCTCTCTTATGATCCTGAGCTGATGACATAATCTTAATTGTATTACCATCAACAAATGAAAGTACTGAAACCTCACGGCCTGTCATGAATTCCTCAATGACAATTGTATCACCTGCTGTTCCGAACTTCTTGTCAAGCATAAGCTCATCAACACCTGCAAGTGCATCCTCTTTGTTCTCACAGATGAGAACACCCTTGCCAAGTGCAAGTCCGTCAGCCTTAAGAACGATAGGATATTCAGCAGTCTCAAGATACTTCTTAGCCTCTTTGGCTGATGTAAATGTTTCATAAGCTGCTGTTGGAATATTGTATTTCTTCATAAGGTCCTTAGAAAATGCCTTAGATCCTTCAAGAATAGCTGCATTCTTTCTTGGTCCGAATACTCTTAAGCCCTCTGCCTCGAATACATCAACGACACCGCCGACAAGTGGGTCGTCCATACCGATAACAGTAAGGTCAATGCTGTTTTCCTTAGCAAATGCTACAAGCTTCTCAAACTCCATTGCCTTAATATCAACACACTCTGCAAGCTCTGCAATTCCCGCATTACCCGGTGCACAGTATATCTTGTCAACCTTAGGACTCTTGCTTAACTTCCAGCATATTGCATGCTCTCTTCCGCCGCTGCCTACAACTAATACTTTCATCTTAATTCCTCCGCATATCATTATCTATATACTTAGTCAGTAATCATTAATTAACATGTTCATTGGCAATCTTGTTAATTGCCTTAGGAAGAAGCTTCCATTCAGCCTGCTCCATAATTCTTCTCTGAAGAGTTTCAGGAGTATCACCATCAAGTACATCAACTGCCTTCTGGAAAATAATCTCTCCTGTATCCATTCCTTCATCTACATAATGCACAGTTGCACCTGATACCTTAACACCCTTTGCCAGAGCTGCTTCATGAACCTTGAGTCCATAGAAACCAACTCCGCAGAATGAAGGTATAAGTGATGGATGAATATTAATAATTCTGTGGCTGTACTGATGAACCATTTTCTCTGGGATTCTTACAAGGAATCCTGCGAGTACTATAAGGTCAACATTAAGCTCATTCACTTTATCAAGCAATGCATCGTTAAATGCATCTCTGCTTTCATAATCCTTAGGTGATATGCAATATGCTGGAATATTGTTATCCTTAGCTCTTGTGAGTGCATATGCTCCGGCATTATTGCTTATAACTGCTACAAGCTCTGTGTTAGTGATTGTTCCATCCTTAACAGCATCGATAATAGCCTGAAGATTAGTTCCGCCTCCGGAAACCATAACTGCAACTCTTAGCATAAAGTAACTCCCTTCTCGCCAGCTTCAATGCTTCCGATAACATATGGAGTCTCACCTGCAGCCTTAACTGCTGCCATAACTGTATCAACATCAGCAGGATCAACGGCAAGTACAAGACCGATACCCATGTTAAATGTATTATACATCATATGCTCTTCGATATTGCCATCTTCTGCAAGCATCTTAAAGATTGGTGGTACTTCGTAGCTGTCCTTCTTAATTACTGCCTTAACACCGTCTGGAAGCATTCTAGGTACATTTTCATAGAAACCACCACCTGTGATATGGCTGCAGCCCTTAACCTTAACGCCTGCCTTCTTGATTTCTTTCATTGTCTTAACATATATCTTAGTTGGAGCAAGTAATGCCTCTCCTAATGTCTTTCCAAGTGAATCATAATATGTATTAAGAGATTCCTCTGTCATTGTAAATACGCTTCTTACAAGTGAGAATCCATTGCTGTGTACACCGCTTGATGCGATACCGATAAGTGTATCACCCGGCTTGATGTTCTCGCCTGTAATAAGGTCCTTCTTATCAACAACACCTACAGCAAATCCTGCAAGGTCATATTCATCCTGTGGCATAAGTCCCGGATGCTCTGCTGTCTCACCACCGATAAGTGCACATTCAGACTGTCTGCAGCCTTCTGCAACACCGCCAACGATAGTAGCAATCTTTTCTGGATAATTCTTGCCGCATGCGATGTAGTCAAGGAAGAAAAGTGGCTCTCCACCAGCACATACAACATCGTTAACACACATAGCAACTGCATCAATACCGATAGTATCATGCTTATCCATAATAAAAGCTAACTTAACCTTAGTTCCACATCCGTCAGTTCCTGAAAGTAATACAGGTTCTTCCATCTCCTTAATCTTAGCAAGTGAAAATGCACCTGAAAATCCGCCGAGTCCTCCTAACACTTCTTCTCTCATAGTAGACTTAACAGCCTCTTTCATTAACTCAACTGACTTGTAACCTGCTTCAATATCAACTCCAGATTTCTTGTAATCCATGATTCTTTCTCCTTCAATATTATGATAAATGTAAGTTAATGTAACTATTCAGTTACTAATTAATAATTCTTATAGCCGACTTCCTGAAGTCTGGCATCCTTCTTCTGAACGCTTTCCTTAAGATTCTTAGTATAATCCTTAAGTCTTTCAAGAAGTGCTGCATCAGATGTTGCAAGAATCTTGGCTGCAAGAATACCTGCATTGGCACCACCGTTAATAGCAACAGTTGCAACAGGAATACCTGTAGGCATCTGTACTATTGAATATAATGAATCTCTACCGCCTAGTGATGTTGTGTGCATTGGAATACCAATAACAGGCATTGGGAAAATAGCTGCGCACATACCCGGAAGATGTGCTGCCATACCTGCACCTGCAATAATAACCTTAAATCCCTTCTCCTCTGCACTCTTAGCATATTCAAAGAATACGTCAGGCTCTCTGTGTGCTGAGATAATTGTCATCTCATACGAAATTCCTAACTGTTCAAGAATGTCTGCTGCCTTTGCCATAACAGGCATATCAGAGTCACTTCCCATAACAATTCCTACTAAAGCCATATTAACCTCCTATGTCCGATAGATATAATATTAAAATTAGTGAAAACACTAATTATCATTGTACTTTGTTTTAAACTTTGCGTCAAGATAAAGCCTGTTTACTGCTTACAATTATATATTTATGATTCTGTTAAAAATGCATCATTAAGTGCAAGCGTGCCATCAAGCACGAATCTGCCGTTCTTAATCAAGTCTGTTCTTGTTCCATTCTCTGCCACAACAGTGATATTGCCAATCTCATCATACGGAATTGTAATATCGGTGTGACAGTTATAATAAGCCTTGTCCGGCTCCGTCTTACGAAGAATTGAAACCTCATTATCCCTTGAGATAATCTCCTTGCCGTCCGGATTAGTTACATACACATCTTCTGCCCTTGAATAGCATGTATCACCGACTGCAAAATGTGGTCCCATCTTTTCAACAATAAGAATCGGAAGCTTATACACAATATCATGCTTATTGGCAAACACATACGCCGTAGTGTTAGTTCCTATAGCAAACTCTCCAAGCGGCAGAGTTTCATGGTCATATAACACATTTGCCTTGAAAAGCTCTTTATTCTTAGCTTCATCTTCAAAGTTCGTGCATGTGTAATCCTTAACAAATCCGTCCTCAAACCATACAGTAAGATTATTAAACTTGATATCATTAAGATATACACTGCTCACATTAAGCACACCTGTTGTTTTCTTAAGCACAGGCGATGTAAATACTTCTCCAAGCGGAATATTAACGTCCGCAAGACAGTTCTCAAATACAGTCTGCGTCTTATGGTCGGCTATCTTCATAATAGAAACCTTCATGTCTGTGCAGTTTCCGTTAGCTCCTTTAACCTCAACATACTGTGCTGTATCAAGTACATCAATAAGTGCCTGCTGGATAGCTTTATATTTGTTATAATCAAGGGTATTAATCTTAACAGTACCCTTGAATATTTCCTCGAAATTCTCGCCAATCTCCGGTATCGGATAAGCAATTATTGTAAAGCTTCTCTCCTCGCCTTTGATATACTCATTAACAATGCTTCCCGCGTCATTGCTGTATTTCACAGAAAGCTTCTGCTGCTTAGTATCAAGCGTTAATGCTTCGCTCTTAATCTGTGGCTCAAATGGCACTTCACCAAACACTTCCATAACAGCAGGTCCACCATGCACTGCTGCAAGCTCTTTGTTCTTCTCATATGCAAGCTTTAATGCGCCTGTCTTTCTCTCAACAAATTCGCCATCCATATAAAGTGCATTGTCAAAACGATGGTCGAAATCCATCTGCTTGTTAGGATTAGCTCCGTAATAGCCAACCTTAATGTTAAGTCTTTTATTAATCGTGTTGACCGCTGCCCTGTATATCGTAGGCTTAAGTCCAAGCTTTTCAAAGTTCTTAATCTCAGCCCTCACAAGTCTTTCAAATCCCAGACAGTATCTTATATTAACAGTTTTCTTCTTTGATAAATCCTTGCCTGTAAGCTCGAATCCGATTCTGTATCCTTCTGTAAATGTGTCCGCCATCTTCTGGATTTCTTCTTCACTGAGCGTATTAAGATACTCTGCTGTCTTAATCTCATTGTCTGTGACATACTCACCGAATCTGTACAGATATCTTACATCTGTAAGGTCAGACTCCATAATAATCTTAGTTGCAAAATCAAGTTCAGGGTCTAACAGCTCTCTTACCCTATACTCCATAAGGTCATCACTGTAATCACTAACATACCAGTACACAGACTCTTTCATCTGCTTATAATCTGGCTTTCCACAGTCTTCCTCAGTCGATGCACACATGCAGTACACTTCAACAAAAAGCTCCATAAGTGCTGTCATCTCTGCCAGTCTGCCCTCATATGCATACACAATCATTCCTCTTATCTCAACATAAAGGAATGACAAAAGCCTTCCCTCTGAAAGCCCTAACTTTGAAGCTGCATATGACGGATTAGCGTAGCTTGTCTCGTAAGCCTTTCCAATTACATCTTCATACAGACCTGTATTCAGATTCTTATATTCTTCAAGTGAATAATCTCTGAAAACATCAGTTTTTAAGTCAGCCGCAAGCTTATCCATCTTAAGAATAAATGCAGCGATACATTTGAAATAATCTGCAAACCCATCCGTCTTAAGCCCCGGTTCCTCTGCTATCTCTTTAATTCTTTCTATCGCAAGCCCGTAACGCTCTTCTACATTATCATTAAACAATTTCTTTCTCCTTCTGCCCTGATAAGGATTATATTCCCATTAAGAATACTGCTATCATAAATACTGCTATTACCCCACACAGCATTGAACCAAATCTCGAAGTTCCGTAGAACTTATTATCTTCTTTGAAACTGATTAATCCGATTACTGTTCCGATTACCGCTAAGATAAGGCTTAATATTCCAAGACTTCCTACTCTTAAGCCGCCTTCTCCTGCTGCTTTAAAAGACAGATACACTCCATAACTTAAAGAAAGCAATGACAGTATTCCCATCGCAGTCGATATCAAACCACCAAGTGCCTGACTTTTATCAGAGAACTTGTATTTATTGAAAAGTTTCATTCTTTCACCTGTCCTTTTTACTAAACATTTTAACTATTCTGTATGCTATCGCATATACCGCATAACCGCACAATGCACCCAGTACATTAAGTACAAGGTCATCAACATCAAAGCAGCCGACCTTACATATAAGCTGTACTGTTTCTATTGTAAGCGACAGTGCGAATCCATATGCAAATGTAGCAAATACATTAATTCTGCCATTGGAAAGCCACGGCACGAATATGCCAAATGGTATAAATGCCAGCACATTTCCAATGATATTGAGAAATGCTATCCATCCAAGCGAATCAAAATGTCCAAGATAACGCCAATAGCGCCTGATTTCCCTGAACAATGTAAGATTGTATTTGTAACCGCTGGCTATCTCTGCCCTTCCCATTCCTTCTGCAAAAAAGACTACATAAAAGAGCAGAATCATATATATAACAAAAAGCGCCCATTTTATAAGCATTATATAATGTTTCTTTTTCATAACAAATCTGCCCGGCAGGCATAATTAACCCACCAGGCAGTTCCCCTTCACTAGAATAAGCTATCTGATCTGTGTGCAAGAAGTCTTGCACCATTAATAATCATCATTACACCTGCACCGATACCAAAGAGTATTATCAGGATACCAAATACAAGATTAGAAGCTCCTACTGACTTTAATTTCTTATAAAGATTCTCTTCCATAATTAACCCTCCATAAATATCAGCTATTATGCGTTCTTAACACCATATTCTGCGTAATACTTGTCAATTGCTGCCTTAAGTGCATCATCAATAACTACCTTGCCCTCGCACTCTTTATTGTAAAGGTGTTCTACAACATCTGCCATAGAAACAATTGCGCTTGTTGGGAAACCATATCTTTCCTTAATCTCCTCAAGTGCACTCACCTTTCCGCCAAGACCTACTTCCATACGGTTAAGTGAAACCATAAGTCCTACGATTGTAACATCTGCTGCCCCTCTTACCTTAGGCACTGTCTCTTCCATTGACTTACCAGATGTTGTTACATCTTCTATCATAATAACTCTGTCGCCATCTTTTAACTTGCTTCCAAGGAATCCGCCCTTATCAGCGCCATGGTCCTTCTCTTCCTTACGGTCTGAGCAGTATCTTACTTCCTTTCCATAAAGCTTTGCATATGCAACTGCTGTAACTACACTGATTGGAATTCCCTTATATGCTGGTCCGAACAGTACATCAAAATCATCACCATATGTTTCATGAATAGCCTTTGCATAATACTCCCCAAGTCTTGCAAGCTGTGTTCCTGTAACATACGCACCTGCGTTCATGAAGAAAGGTGACTTTCTTCCACTCTTTAAAGTAAAATCTCCAAACTTCAACACATCACTCTCTACCATGAAATCTATAAATTCCTGCTTATACTGTTCCATTATATCCTCCTTATTTTGCGACACTGTTTTGTATTCAATATTATTTTTTATTTTATCATAAAAATTCTCCTCTTTCAATGCGTCTTTGCATTGATTTGTATTGTGCTGGATTTACCTACTAACCCCCACTCTTTCTCGCTCCTAGTAGGTCTTTCCCTCCTGTTCTCTGCTTCTCTCCTACTTAATTTCCAAGGATTTACCTACTCACCACCACCTTTTCTCACTTTTAGTAGGCTTTTCTCCTCTGCATACAGCTCATGGCTGGCTTATTCTCTGACGAAAAGCCTACTAACTCCCACTCTTTCTTGCTCCTAATAGGTCTTTTCCACATAATATGCCCGCCAATGCAAGTTAATTGCTTGCAAATGTCTCATAAAGTTCTCCTTGACCTAAACCTGACTTTAGGTGCTATCATATAAAATGTATTAAAATCAAAGATAAGGAGTATCAGAAAACATGTATATTGAGAATATTAACAGTCCTGCTGATGTGAAGAAACTTAACATCATGCAGCTTAATGTCCTTGCAGAAGAAATGCGTCACGCCCTTCTTACAAGAGCCAGCAAACACGGCGGACATTTTGGTCCTAACTTCGGTATGGTAGAAGCAATCATCGCCATGCATTATGTATTTGATTCGCCTACAGATAAAATCGTATTTGATGTATCACACCAGTGCTATCCTCACAAAATGCTCACTGGAAGAAAAGACGCATATCTTTATGAGGAGCATTATGATGATGTGTCAGGATATACTAATCCTCACGAAAGCGAGCATGATTTCTTTACTGTAGGTCATACTTCAACTTCTATAAGTCTTGCCTGCGGTCTTGCCAAAGCAAGAGATTTAAACGGTGAAGCCGGCAATGTAATCGCTGTTATAGGTGATGGTTCTTTAAGCGGCGGCGAGGCTTTGGAAGGTCTTGATTTTGCTTCTGAATTAAATAGCAACATGATTATTGTTGCTAACGATAACGACATGTCTATTGCTGAAAATCACGGTGGTCTTTATGCCAACTTAAAGCTTCTTCGTGAAACAAATGGACAGGCTGAATGTAATCTTTTCAAAGCAATGAACCTTGATTACATCTATGTTGATAAGGGTAATGATATTGCATCTTTAATTGAAGCATTTGAAAAGGTTAAAGACACTAAAAAAGCTGTTGTTGTTCACATTAATACGCTTAAAGGCAAGGGTTATGCACCTGCTGAACAGAATAAGGAAGAATGGCACTGGCATATGCCTTTTGATATTGCAACCGGTGAATCTCTTTTCAAGGGCGGAGAGCCTGATTTCTCTGACGCTTCTTTAGAGTATCTCTTAAAGAAGATGTCCGAGGATAAGAGTGTTGTTGCAATCACTGCCGGAACTCCTACTGTTATGGGATTTACTGCTGACATGAGAGCTAAAGCAGGAAAACAGTTTGTTGATGTTGGTATCGCAGAGGAAACCGCTGTTGCATTAGCTTCCGGTATCGCTGCTAACGGCGGAAAGCCTGTATTTGGTGTTTACAGCTCATTTATACAGAGAGCCTATGACCAGATTACTCAGGATGTATGTATCAATGGCAATGCTGTGACATTTACAATATTTGCAGGCTCTGTGTACGGAATGAATGATGTTACACATCTCGGGCTTCAGGATATTCCTATGCTCAACAGCATTCCGGGACTTGTATATCTTGCGCCTGTTACTAAGGAAGATTATATTGCAATGCTTGACTGGTCTTTATCTCAGAATGACTACCCTGTTGCTATTAAAGTTCCAGGCGGCAGCATGATTTCAACTGGTGTACCTGTAACTAAAGATTTCAGCAATCTGGATTCTTACGAGATTACTAAAAAGGGAAGCAGAGTTGCTATTCTCGGACTTGGAACTTTCTATGAAAATGCTGTTAAAGCCGCTGATATTCTTAAGGCTTCACACGGAATTGACGCAACTGTTATCAATCCTTACTATATCTCAGGTATTGACGCAGACACTCTTAATGAATTAAAGAAAGACCACGCTGTAGTTGCTACTCTTGAGGACGGCTACCTTGAAGGCGGCTTCGGTGCTAAGATTGCAGCATTCTATGGTTCTTCTGACATGAAGGTGTTAAACTTCGGTATTAAGAAAGAATTTATTGACAGATACGATGTCGCAGAAGTATTAAAGGATAACCACCTTACTCCTGAACAGATTGCTGAAGATATTGCAGCATTATTATAAATATATAGTTTCATTATAAGCAAAAAGACATGGCAATCATCTTAATGACTGTCATGTCTTTTTTAGATTAATAACCGGTAAAATATTATTTTACGCAGCCTATAAGTTCTTTAATATCTTTTACATTATTCTTCTCCATATACTCTCTGATTCCGTCAATAACCTTAATAGTTGTATATGGATCATTAAAATTCGCTGTTCCGACAGCAACTGCACTTGCACCAACCATAATCATCTCAAGAGCATCCTCTGCTGTTCTGATTCCACCCATTCCGATAATAGGAAGATTAATTGCATTGGCAACCTGATAAACCATTCTTACTGCGATTGGATGAATAGCAGGTCCTGATACACCCGCAGTCTTGTTAGCTACTGCAAATGTTCTTCTGTTCACATCAATCTTCATACCTGTAAGAGTATTGATAAGCGAAACCGCGTCAGCACCACCTGCCTCTACAGCCTTTGCCATCTCTGTAATATCAGTAACATTAGGGCTTAACTTCATAATAACTGGCTGCTTTGCAACCTTCTTAACTGCCTTAGTAATAGCCTCTGCAGAAGATGGAACCTGTCCGAAAGCAATTCCACCCTCTTTGACATTAGGGCATGAGATATTAATTTCAAGAAGGTCAACCGGCTGTTCGCCAAGCTTTTCAACAGCGTCTACATAATCTGCCTCAGATTTTCCACAAACATTAACAATAATCTTAGTATCGTACTGTTTAAGGAATGGAATATCTCTTTTTACAAATGTATCAAGTCCCGGATTCTGTAATCCGATAGCATTCATCATTCCACCATAAGTCTCAGCAATTCTTGGTGTAGGATTGCCCGGCCATGGAATATTAGCAACACCCTTGGTTGTTACTGCACCGAGTCTGTTAAGATCAACATATTCTCCGTACTCCATGCCTGAACCGAATGTTCCGGAAGCAACTGTCACAGGATTCTTTAATTCAACTCCTGCAATATTGACTGACATATTAATATCGCTCATTACAGTTCTACCTCCTTAACATTAAATACCGGGCCTTCCTTGCACACTCTCTTATTCTTAACCTGAGAATGGTCGTCAATCTCAGTTGATTTACATACACATGCAAGGCATGCACCAATTCCGCATGCCATCTTCTCTTCTAATGAAACATAACACGGAATATCATTCTCAAGTGCATATGCCTTAATTGCACGAAGCATAGGAGTTGGTCCACATGCAAATATAACATCTGCCTCAACCTTTTCCTGTTTTACAGCATCTAATACATTACCCTTCGCTCCAACGCTTCCATCTTCTGTTGCAATATACACATCTGTATCAGCAACTGCTTCAAAATCTTCCTTAAGAAAAGTCTGGCTGTTTCTGTAACCAACTACAACATTCTTGTGGCAGTCTAATCTTCTTGCAAGCTCAAGCATAGGAGGAACACCTATTCCACCACCGAAAAGAATAGCCTTATCAAAGCTTCTGCCTTCTGCCTTAATCTCTGCAGCAATTTTTCCCAGATCATATCCATTGCCAAGAGGTCCCTGAATATCAAGATATTCTCCTGCTTTCATCTTAGAAAACTCTTCTGTTCCCTTGCCGGCAACTCTGAATACAATTCTTAAATTATTATCCTCTACCTTACATATACTGATAGGTCTTGGTAACATTCTTGAACCATCATTAGAATATACTGATATAAACTGTCCTGCCTTAGCGGCCTTAGCAATATCCTTTGTTTCAAACCATATTTCATAGACTCCGTCAGCAAGACAATCCGCCTTAAGAATCTTCGCATTTTCTCTGTACGCCATAATAATCTCCATTATTAAACTGTGTATAAATATATATAATTACTTGCCAAGTGCTCCGTTGATATCAGCAATCATATCAAGAGCAGCCTGTCTTGAAGCTTCTCCGAAATTCTTCTCACCAAACTTCGCATACTGCTCCTTAGTATATGCTGCAATAATTCCTCTTGAGCTGTTTACGATAGCTCCAAGTCCGTCAGGATTAAAGAAATCAACAAGATCCTTGCCCTGTCCGCCCTGTGCACCGTATCCTGGCACAAGAATATATGCCTTAGGCATAACCTTTCTTAATACTCTTCCCATCTCTGGGTAAGTAGCTCCAACAACCGCACCGACATTACTGTAATCACCATCCATGCTTGAAGCTCCCCACTCATTAACCTTCTCACCAACTAACTCGTATAATGGTCTTCCGTTAATAAGCTGATCCTGGAATTCTCCGCTTGAAGGATTAGAAGTCTTAACAAGTATAAATATACCTCTGTCCTGCTCATTACAAACCTTAATAAATGGATTGATTCCATCAGAGCCAAGATATGGATTAACAGTTGCAAAATCTTCGTCAAAAGGAGTAATTGCCTTAGAACCAACATTTACCTTTCCAAGATGTGCTACCGCATAAGCCTCAGAAGTTGATCCAATATCACCTCTCTTAACATCACCGATAACAATCATGCCTTTCTCGTGACAGTAATCAACTGTTTTCTTGAATGCCTTAAGTCCCTCAATTCCAAACTGCTCATACATTGCAATCTGCGGTTTAACAGCTGGAACAATGTCATATATATTATCTATAATGCCTTTGTTATACTGCCATATTGCCTCTGCTGCTCCCTCAAGTGTCTCACCATACTGCTCAAATGCAGCATCTGCAAGATGCTTTGGAAGATACTTCATCATTGGATCAAGTCCAACAACTATTGGTGCATTAGTCTCTACAATCTTATCAACAAGCTTTTTAATCATTAATCTACTTTAGCCTCCTTAATTCATACGCAAAATCACTTTATTTTACAACTTTGGGACTTCTCTTTCAATAAGAATTTCAGTTCCATTATGATCTGAGTATACAACTCTTCCATTAACAAGTGTATATAACACTTTTCCATACACATGCTTTCCTTCAAATGGAGTATTCTTTCCCTTTGAAGCAAATCTGCTGCTGTCAATATCATATTCCTCTGTAGGATCAACAACTGCAATATCAGCCACCTTTCCTGGTGCCAATACACCTCTGTCAAGTCCTATGATCTTAGCCGGATTATAACTCATTTTCTCTACCATCTGCAATGGAGTAAGTATGCCTGTTCTTACAAGTTCCGTAATAGTAACAGGAATTGCTGTCTCAAGGCCTACAACTCCGAATGGAGCTTCATCAAAAGATCTTGCTTTCTCAGTCGGATGATGTGGTGCATGATCAGTTGCAATAACATCAATTACACCTGAAGCAAGTGCCTCCTTAATTGCCTTAACATCATCAGCTCTTCTTAATGGAGGATTAATCTTAAAGTTAGCATCATCACCATTGACTGCTTCTTCAGTAAGGGTAAAATGATGTGGTGCAACCTCCGCTGTCACATTAATTCCCTGCTCCTTGGCTGTCTTAATAATGAATACAGACTCCTTATTAGACACATGGCTGATATGTAGCTTTGCCCCTGTATTCTTGGCAAGAAGAATATCTCTTGCAACAATAACATCTTCTACCGCATCCATTATTCCGAAAAGACCGAGCTCCTTGGCTCTCTCGCCCGCATTCATTACACCTCTCGCTGCAAGGTTAGTATCCTCGCAATGTGCAAATACAGGGATATCAACCTCTGCGGCCTGTCTCATAGCCTGCCTTGCAGTTCTGGCATTCATGATAGTTCCACCATTATCACTGACTGCAATAGCCCCTGCATCTTTAAGTGCCTCGAAATCCGTAAGATATTCTCCCTCCTGACCCGCAGTCATGGCTGCTATTGTATACAGATTAAGGTCAGTAACCTCTTCTGCCTTATCGGTTACATACTGTAACATATCAACATTATCAATTACAGGTTTCGTATTAGGCATCATGCACACAGTTGTGTAGCCACCTCTTGCTGCAGCTCTTGAACCTGTTCTTATAGTCTCCTTATGTTCAAGTCCAGGTTCTCTGAAATGTGCATTAAGGTCAACCAGTCCTGGCATAACCATGCATCCTGATGCGTCAATTACATCATCCGCCTGTGATTCGTCAATGTTCTCCTCCATAGATGCAACAAATCCATCTTTGATAAGTACATCCATAACTTTGTCTGTTTTACTTGCAGGATCAAGTACTCTGCCTTGTTTAATCAATATGTTCATTCGCCCAATCTCCCCTCTAAGTTTTTCTCTTCAAAAATATTGGCTGGAACAGGCTTTCCAAAGTAATATCCCTGTATATAATCCACACCAAGACTTTTAAGCAGTTCAAACTGCTCCTTATGTTCAACACCTTCGACAACAATCTTAGTACCGATAGTCTTGGAAAGGTCAACTATAAGCTTAACAAATGCCTGTGCATAATCATCTTCAACAATATCATCAATAAATGTTTTATCAACCTTAATGATATCAAGAGGAAGCTGCTTTATATAATTAAGTGAAGAATATCCTGTGCCGAAATCGTCCAGTGCTATTCTAGGCCCCAGTTTCTTGAGACCTGTGATAATTTCCATAACTCTATGCATATCATTAATTGCAAATGATTCTGTTATCTCAAGTACAATATTCTTAGGATTAACTCCTGTTTTTTTAAGAATTTTCTTGATATTCCCTACAACATCCTTCTGTAACAGCTGTACAACCGATAGATTAACATTAACATAGAAAGCCGGATGTCCATTATCATTCCACAGTTTACAGCGTCTGCATGCTTCCTCCAGAACGTAATCACCAATTGATGTAATAAGCCCAAGATATTCTGCAAGTGGGATAAATTCTCCAGGTCCCATAAAACCCAGCGCCTTGCTATCCCATCTGACAAGTGCTTCACATGATGTACACTGCTGCGTATCAACATTCACAACCGGCTGATAGAATACTACGAATTCATCTATTCCTGTAGAAACTGCCTGTCTCATACTGTTCTCAATATCAAGACGTTTTGCAGTTGCACTCTCTACTTCGCTGCTATAATATACATATCTGTTCTTTCCTGAACGCTTGGCTGCATACATCGCAACATCTGCCATTCTTGTTATCTCATGTACATCCACGCTGTTGTCAGGGAAAAATGCTATTCCCATACTCATTGTGCAGAAATACTCTGTTTCCATAAGATACCACTGTTTATTGAATAATGATGTTATATTGTTAATAATCTTATCCAGATCTCCAAAAAGCTCCGGTCCAACAATTATTACAAATTCATCTCCACCCATTCTGTAACAATGTCCCCGAAGTCCCGGAATACCTGCAATTCCTGCTGCTATCTGCTGTAACAGGATATCGCCATACTGATGTCCAAGCCCATCATTGATATGCTTGAAATCATCCAGATCTATGAATAATACAGCTCCCTTATTGCCGTTCTGCACTGAATCTTTTATTGCTTTCCTTAAATCGACCTCGCATTTCATCCTGTTGTATAAGCCTGTAAGAAAGTCATTGTGTGCCTGATATTCTATCTTCTGCTGGTTCTTTTTCTTCTGTGTAATATCAGTTGCTGACGCAGCAATTGCATTGATTCCACTAATCCACACCAGCTGTGTGAACTTCACCTCAAACCACAGACCTGATTCCGTATTATATCTTTCCATCGGTGTACCAATTCTACCCTGTACATCACCACTTTCCAGAGCATTGTGAATACAGTCCATAATTGTTCTATGGATTTCCGGCACTCTTGCCGCAATTCTGTTCTCAAAAAGCACCTCTCCTGAGTCCGTAGCACACACAACAATTCCAGAATCTATATTATCAAGAATCTTCTGTACAACCTCATAGGAAGACTTTCCTTTATAAATAATTGCTCCACTATCCGTTATGCCTTGAAGCCCCATACTTATGCCCTTACCCCTTCTCATAACATTACTCTTACGCCATATAAATATTAATAATATTATAGCTTATTACGAGCCTTTTGGAAACTCATATTTTTAATTTAACAGATAATTAATTGTTTTATATCAGATGGGGTGTTATTATATCTTTATATCAATTTATTTATGAGGATTATTATGGATATTATTAAATTCAACACAACACTTAAAGCTTCTGGAAAAGATTATTCCAGAATAGTTTTCTGGAACAGATTCGTACGAAACCCTATCGAACTTATATTGTCATGGACACCTGCAGTTATATCTATCGTGCTTCTGTGTCTGCATTTTTACTCAAGCTTTCTGTTGATTCTTTATGCCGTATGCTGGTTTTATCCGTTATATATATTCGGATACCAGTTCAAGTCAAGCGTGAACTATCACCTGAAACACAGAGATCCATCTGAGGAAGCGCCTTGTACTATAACTCTTATGGATAATGCTATCATGGCTGATATTCCTGAACATAATCTTGTATATACATACGAATGGAATCAGTTCACTAATGTTTACAACAAATTCGGCTATTACATGTTATTTAACAAAGGACGCATGATTGTCATGTTAAGCCAGAAGGACATGCCAGATGACATTAAAGCTGCTGTTCCTGCCTACATCAAGTCACATGTTGATAGAAACATTTGCAAAATCAATTTCTAGGAACTATAAAAAAAGCGTTTCAACCAGTTAAAGTTGAAACGCTTTTTTATTATTAATTATCTTGCAAGCCATCCGCCATCAACAGCAAGTGTAAATCCATTAACGTAATCAGATGCAGCTGATGCAAGGAACACAACCGCTCCTTTCATATCGTCCGGAGTACCCCAGCGTCCTGCCGGAATTCTGTCTATAATAGCTTCGTTTCTGTCAGAATCACTCCTTAACTGTGCTGTATTATTAGTAGCCATATATCCTGGTGCAATAGCATTGACATTAATATTATGGCTTGCCCATTCATTACACATAGCCTTTGTAAGCCCCATTCCTGCGCTCTTACTTGCTGTATAAGAAGGAACTCTTATTCCACCCTGATATGAAAGCATAGAATTAATATTAATAATCTTACCACCATGTCCCTGCTTAATATACTGCTT
>OIYR01000229.1_pt1 | contig 32801 bp, 46 predicted proteins | sample 1588221 | NCBI WGS metagenome assembly OIYR01 (sample SAMN03283292) | human gut metagenome | biome: human-associated habitat; material: feces | host: Homo sapiens | place: Peru | collected 2012
CGAGCGAGCCAGGGGCTCGTGAGCCAGGCGTTGAACGAGCATAGCTCGTGAAACGCAAATTGCGATACAACAAAACGCAAATTGCGGAGAGGCTAAGAGGCGTAAATTGGATATGCTAAAAACAAGCTAGCATAAAATGGATCAGGCGCATCAGGCTCAAATTTGCATAAACCAAAAAAATAGGCCTGACACAAAATGCATCAGGCCAAATGTGCTACAAGAACAGGCAAACATGGTCAGTGTGTGCTGTTGCAGGATGACATATGCGCATGAGCTAGCTTGAGGATGAACATGCTACACAGGAATCATGTTGTCATGACATGAGGTACCAAGTATGTTTTAGAGGAGGGTACCTCCTCACCTGTACAGGTACCATGAGCGACATGGCAGGGTGTACTTGAGCCTGAGGCTTTGAGGCTTGGGAGGAAGCTGAGGCTCAAATTGAGCTATCCCAACCACACCTTATTGAATTGAGGAGCTACCTCAACACCCTTGTTTTTTCTAAAAAATTTTTCTAGGGCTACGCTAGGTGCCAAAGCTACGATGTGAGCTATGCTTTGATGCTCTTCAGGCTCCATCGGGAGCCTCCAAAATTTTATCTGGAAAAAATTTTAGCTAAAACCGAGGTGTCATTAAGGCAGTCTCTCGCCATAACACGTTTCGTATGCCATGTGACCAATATGACATTCCAGCACACACCACGAGGAGGTAGTGTTATATGTGTACCTAGGCAGGTTGCCCTGCCACAAGGAGGAATAATGTATGGGGACAGGGACAACAACACATGTGCCATACCAACATGTGACCCTGGAGGTGGACAAACACCCACGAGAGAAAGAGACCTGACAGGTATCTAAGCCTCAAAAAATTTTTTTGAAAAAATTTTGCGTCAGAGGGAGCCTTGGCTTTTCCTCTTCTTTTCTTCTCTCATTTTCTATATATATTATACCATACAATTTGCTAAAAGTCAAATTTTCACTTGATCCAAACTTGCGCTTCAGAAGCATAAAATTGAGCATTGGAAAAATTTGACATAGAGCGCGATCCACGGTACGCATCAAAACGCCCAAGAACAGGTGGCCTGAGGCATCAACAGGAGCATCGGAAAGTATGGTAGCGTGGTTTATGGTAGTGTATTGTGGGATCTGGCTTCGTTACTTCATCAGGGAACGCGCAAAGCGCGTTCCCAGGAGAGCTACGCAACGCGTAGCTCTCCATGGGATGCTCGCAAAAGCGAGCATCCCTGTAACCGCTCTCGCACGCTAAAGCGTGCCCACCGCGCCACGGGTCGAAGACCCGTGAAGAATGTATCAGCATCGGGCTACGCTACTATATATAATATTTTACTCAATCTTTCAATTTTGTCAAGTTTTCCCATTATTATGCAGGTACGCTAGCTCAATTAACCGCGTTTGGAGCCATCCACAGACAAATGTCCCGTGTCAATTCGAGGAGGGTTATCGATCATACTTAGGTCATGTCCCCAGTTGTAGATCATGGTAGCAAACAACTCGTGCATGTCTTCGCCAATGTATTTGTAGTCTGTATCAACCACTCCGATGTAGTTGTAACCATCGCGCACTTGATTGCGCAAATCCTCCAAATTATCCACCTCCTGCGCCCATGCATCACTGTTATACAGTAACTCATCGTAGGTGCGATCGATCCAATCAAAGTCATTGTGATCTTGTTCGCGCGCAAACACATCAAAGTTGTCGGAAGTGAGATCTTCGCGCAGGTCATCGGCTTCCACGTTTGCGATATTAAGTGCCGCATCGAGGTCATGATTAGACTTGTTGATAAACATTATGCTTGCACGTTCCTCGGTGTCGGTTCCGTTGGGCATATCTATCTGGGCTCTCGATAGAGTAATCCAATAGTGGGCCATAAGATTGGTCATGGTAGTGTCGTTGGGTAATAACTCAAACTGCGCAATGTTGTAGGTTGGCGCATTGATAGCGATTAGATCGCTCATATTACTTTTCCTCCTGTGCAAGTGCGGCACGTGCTTCATCCAACACATAGAAGATGGCCCTGATGTATTCCAGTTCCGCGACATCGATGCCTATGGCACCTGCCTGAATGCCACCATGTAGTTCGTCAATGGCTTCGCAGATCTCGTTAAGGGTGGTTATTTGTTCTACCCAGGAGGATAATGATTGTTCCATTTCCTCGTCTACTGCTTCGTACCAATCATCATCATCAGGATAGTCGTCATGATCCACGTATCCTTCAGCAATATAGCTGTAGTCGGATGCCACATCGTTTGCGATATCAGCGGCCCATTCGTTGGCTTCGGACTCGGCTGCCGCAAGGGTGAAATGTTCCTCAGGCCACAACACAATATCATCCTCCTGAGTACCAGTAGCCAACGAACTGTCAGCTGCACAGAAGAAGATGTGATAGGTAGACAAAATGTTGTTTGCTGCATTAACTACTTCGTCAGCAGAAAGGGTAAGATTCGAGTTAATTGTAAATTGTTTCATGGTGTTCCTCCTTGGAGAAGAATTTGTGTTTCTTCTCTCACCTTTTGTAGTTATATTATAGCACAAATTGCGCCAAAACGCAAATGCGTGATTGGACGTAGGCTCCGTTAGGCTTCAAGCGCGGCATCGTGATTTATGGGTTCGCATCGCTTCGTTACTATTACCATCAGCGCGAAAAAAAGCTCAGGCTCCGGATGCCGCAATTGATCGAATAGCAACAACACCATAGCAACAATACCTCAATAACACAAAAGAGGCAGGCAATTCACTTACCTACCCCACTTTCTTTCTTCTTCTGATCTGATGCTATTTGGTAATTGTATCAGGTGTTGTTCCATCAACCTCAGACGCGACTTCGTCGCTACTGTTTTTTCCTCCTATGAGCCGCGCCGCCGCCGCTTGTTTGCGGGCTTCTTTGGCGGCAAGTTTCTCTGCCCTTAGTGCTGCTGCTGCCTCTTTGGCATTTACATCTTCGTCCCATTCAATTGCGGCCTGGTATGCGTCATATTCAAGGTTCTGCATAGTGAGATCCAGTGTTAACACTACAGTGCCATTGGTGGTGCTGCCTAATCCGCCGGCCTGCTCACCGTGATACACTCCGTCATTAGCAATCTCAATGGCCACGCCTTCATTGACTCTATACACTGCCGCACTTGTATCATCTAAAATTGCGTCAAGGTACCGTGTTAGGCCATCCAGCAACTCACCCCTCACCTTGTTGCGCTTGGTTTGCTCCAATGTGGGCTTGCCGCGGCTAGATGTAATATTAAATGGCACCGTTTTAAGGTAATCGATCTGTTCTACAAAATCACCTTCACACAAGATCTTATTCATTAATCTCTTCCTCCTGTTCCACATACACTCCCCCTTCCGAGTCACTCAAACATCTTATTGCCATATTATTTACCAGATCTTCGCCGAACATGTGTGACAATTTTTGCGCGGCCTCGGTATAGGTTGTTGCGGCAACTAAGCCTTTAGACATCAATGTTTTTTGGCCTATTTCGTCGTACCATTTCACCTCAAACTTGTACAAATACTCCATATGTTTTCTCTCCTTTGCGCCCAAAAACGCTCAAAAATTGAATTAAATTAGAATTTTTTGTGGTCTTTTCTTATTTTCTACACGTATTATATCATAAATTGCGCGAAAAAGCAATTTTATGCCAGACCGTAATTTGCGCTGCTGCGGACTCTAGCTTATTCAGGAGGATCATTGGTGCTGCTTGCTGCTGCTTATGGGCAGAGGGCATTGAGGGTAGGTGGGATCTAGTCATCAGGTAGGACCATCGTCCTGTCATAGCAATGTTATAACATCATTACACCATTAGTCATCAGGCAGGCAAATTTAGTCATCCCACTAACTTTTAGTCATCGGGCACAAAAAAAGGACACCCGAAGGTGTCCTAAAACAGGGAGGGGAGTTCTATCTTTCAAACTCCTCAGTGTAGAATTGTGGTTCGTAGGTAGTTTCGTAATCGGAATAGGCACTACCGCTTTCGGGATAGTCCTCAATCACGCCCTCATCAACGAGGTCATACAAGGCATCCTCTAAGCCGACATCATGCTCTCTCATATAGGCAATGATGGTTTTGGTTTCCTCGAGGGTGTAGGTGCGCCGACCACTTTCGGTGATGGTGTAGTCAACAGTCATGGGGACAGTGATGTCCTCAATAGGGGTTACATAAAGGGTTTCAGATTTGTTCAGTTTCATTTTCGGTTACCTCCGTTTTGATAGGTACATTATACCACAGGATAGGGTAGTTGTCAAGGGGTGAATGGAATTTTGGTTGGGTTTCTTAGTCATCTTACCCGATGACTAACGGGTTTGGTTGGGCGGACTTTCGTCCGCCGTCCCATTATTTGAGATAAATTTTTCCATTTCGGGTTGTTTTGGTGTAGTAGTCAAACGCAACCTCATCGCCGTCCCTCGTCCTCACAATAAGTGTTTGTAGTGTACGGCGAGGCAATGTCCTTGAAACAGGATAATCAACCAACAAATCGCAACCGTGTCCACGGCAAGCCATCAACACATCCAACTCAATTACGCTGTCGGCAAGTGCGGTATGTTCCTCTTCAAACTCGGTTTCGCCTGTAACATACTTGAACAAGGTTTCCGCAGTGGAGGAGTAGTTTCCGCTATCGGTGAACAGTCCGAACTTTTCGCAAAAGTTTGCATACTCATCGGAGTGGCAAAAAGCCTTGTGCGCATACCCTCTTATATCGTGAACTTTGACATTTTCAAGGGGGTTGAACGTCTTAAACCAATCGGCATTGAACGCAAACACACGCTCATCAAAATCGCTGTTGCAGGCGTAACCGTGTTGCACTTCGTAGGTTTCAAATTCCTGCGCCATCAAGGTGATGATGTCAAGCCACTTGCGCTTTATAACATGCTTGCCTTTCATGCGGCTGATGTAGATTTCCTGTTTGTCGGCATAGTAGGCGGTATTGAACAGCATCTTGTTGTTCCACGTTTCACTAACGATAAAATCATGGCTTACAAGGGCATTGCCGTCCTCATCGCTTATAACATACCCGATGTTATAAACAAACGGCTTGGTGGTGGAGATGGTTTCCGTGTCGAACGTAACAATATTCATTTTTTCGTCCTTTGGGTAGTTTGGTATTTTTGGTGTAGTCGGTATACACTACCCGAACCCTGATTACACGGGTATTATACCACAGGGGGCGCAGTTTGTCAAGGGGTAAACGCAAAAAAGTTGCGGGCATTTAGTCACCTCACCCGATGACTAACGGCAGGAGTAAAAAGAAGAGGACTATTCGTCCTCCTCCGTCTTGGCTTTTTTGGCTGCCCTTGCCTTTGCATCCGCCTCGATTTTGCGCTTTTTCGCCTCGGCTTTTTCGGCGGCGGCTTTTGCCTTTTCCGCTTGTTTGTCAGCGTAACATTCGCCCTCGACTTGTGCGTTACAGTCCAAACCCTTGACCACACAATCAACCAAAATCGTAATTGCGCCAGAGCCGTCCTCGTTCGTGATGCCGTCCGCAATCGAGCCGTTTTCGATTTCAATCATAAAACCCTTTTCGGTGCGGTAGATGTAAGGGGTAACCTCATCGGCAATATCCCCTGCGAGTGCCTCCAAAATACGGCTTTTCAAACGGTTGCTTTGCGTTTGTTGTAGTTTTTCGCCGTTTTTGGCTTTGGTAATGGTGAACGTTTCGCCCTTTACCTCGTCAAGCAACTTTTTCAGTTTTTCCATAGTAAGACCTCCTTGTCCTTTTAGGATACACACATTATACCACAACGGGGGCAACTTGTCAATAGGCAAATGCAAAAAAAGTTGAAAAAAGTTTAACCTCTTAGTCATCCTATCCGATGACTAAGGCGCAGATGAAAATTTAAGGGGTAGCAGTGCTACCCCTCGCCGTTAAAACAGGACTACTTCTTCCGTTTCGGTGGGTTCAGCCGTCTTTTTTGCGGCTTTCTTGTGTTCGGTCTTAACCGCAGGGTCTTTCGTGGAGATGGTGATTGCCATCAATGCGTAGACCGTTTCGCCACGTTCGTTCGTGCAAACAGGTACGGAGATGCCGCCGTCCGCATTTTTCACGGAGCCTGCAAGCATTTCGTCGTTTTGGAGTGCGTACAATACACGTGCGATTGCTTGGTCTTTGATGCTGTTACGTACCTTTGCGGAAACGTTGCCTTTTTCGTTGTAGAAGCCTTTGATTTGTGCCATAATAGTGTCCTCCTAAGACATTGAATTTTATTTGTAACCGTTCCCTGATTACGTTACCATTATACCACACGTTGCGCAGTTTGTCAAGGGGTTTTTGAAAAGTTTCAAAAAATTTTTTCCGCAGTGGTGGTTCGTGGTGTCCGTTCCCTTTCCCTGATTACACGGGTATTATACCACGGGGGACGGCATTTGTCAATACCTCAGGCACAATCCGTTAGTCATCCTACCCGATGACTAAACGGTAAAGGTAGCAATGCTACCCTTACCAGATGCGCAATTGTTTCCTAAATTGGGCAACTGTCATATCGATTTCGTGTTTACGACAAAAGGCTTCAAGTTCCGCGTCATCAAACTCTACATCAACTACATCCCATTCAATTGTACTTGGTTTAGAACCTTGTGGGAAAATATTTGCATCGCCATGGCGGTCTAAAATACTGATTACAGTTGACAGGGGCAAGTGTGTATTATAGGCGTATTCAAGGATTTTTTCCGCATCATTGGGTTTAATACGAATAATATGGCGGACAACTTCACTAATTTTGGCTTTCATAACTAACCTCCTTCTCTTTTACTACTGTTAGTATATCATATGCGGTAACCCTTGTCAAGAGGAAACCCAAAGTAAATAGTCATCCTACTCGATGACTAAAACGTACGGTATCACAACCGCACGTCAATTGTATGGGCAACAGTTTGACCATCAAATCTGTCGATAATTGTTTTAATGTAAGTACTATTATCTTGACTTTTACTGTAAATATGGTAAATTGTTTTATCGTTGTCCAAGTTTACAAAGTAATGGTCAATATAAGCATCTTTTAAGTAGTGGTGTATTACATTAGCATACTTTGTTTCTACCGTGGCAACAACTTCCCACACGTCATCTTTGTGGAACTTTTCAAGTAACCATTTAGAGAGATACGTACCAACCAAATTTGTCACAACAGTGACAATCACTACCAACCACAAATCAACACTTTTGACCATAACGATGGTGAGAATACTATACACACCATACGCAACGGCAGAAGCAATTGAAGCGACAAGTTTTGAACCTTTTACAGTTAGCACACTACGCAAGGTAGACAATACTACGTTAAGGAACTGAAGAACGATAAATATTATTATTGTTTGGGCAGACATAACCGCACCTCCTGTTTAGTATAACCATTATACTACAAATGCGGCAAAGTGTCAAGAGGCAAACATAAATTGTTAGTCATTCTATCCGATGACTAATTAGGGAGGTGGGGTAGTTTGCTGACCACGGTACTACCCAACCGCAGAAGAGGTTTCTTATTAAGTGTGCCCCTATCCTCATACACACACTTCCGCCTATATCGTGTGAGGCGCAACACGGCACGGTTAAGGTACGCACAATCTACCCCTACAAATTTAATTACGAGGCACGCATGTAGGCTCGTCCAAGGTCTACTTTTTGGTAACGGCATTGATAACCGTGTCATAGGCATCTTTGTCTTTACCCTTTCAACACGTATATTATATCACGGAATGGTATCTTTGTCAATACCTATTTTTGAACTCTTAGTCACCTCATCCGATGACTAACGGCAAAAGAGGACTATTTGTCCTCCTCCGCATTAAGCATTGTATGCAATTGATTGAAAGTTTTGATTTGACGGCGATAGTGGTTTCCGTTTTTGTTATTAAAGCCATTTACAAACTTAACCGCATGGAAGTTGATTGCCGTACTTTCCCATTCGTACAGATTGCGACTGTAATCGTCCACAAGGTAAAACTCTTTTTTGTACGCTACTGCTGACAATGCTTGCCCTACTGCTTCTGCTTTGTTTTCGCCCACATCAACTAAAATAATGTTGCCTGCGTGTACATGTGGTAACCACATGCTTATCCATGCTTGTTTTTCCGCACGACACCAAGGGCTGTTTACGCACGCACTGACGATGTAAATGTTGCGCCAGTTGATAACTGCGGCATTAGCCTCGAGGTCGCGGGCAAGTTTGTAGGGTTCAAGGTTCAAGAAAAACTCTTGTTCAAACATGCGTTCAAGGCAGTGTTCCTTGTCCTTGTAAAATTTGGCAAGTGTTCCGTCCATATCGAAACACACAATTTGGTTGTCGGTATTGAAGTCCATAATGTTTCCTCCGTTGTTTTGTACCTATATTATACTATATAATGGTTAGTTTGTCAAGACCAAAATTAAAGTTGTTAGTCATTCTACCCGATGACTAACCACAGGATAAAGGAAAAGGCGGACTATTCCGCCTCAACCTCTTCTTCGTCAGCCTCAAGGCTGTCATCGTCAACCTCAAGGTCGGCTCCTGTGGTGTAATCGTCAATGGCATCTAAAATGTCATCGGCGACATCCACAATGTCATCCTGGCGTGCCGTTTCATCTTGTTCAACGTAGCCCGCCTTGGCAATGGTGTTGCCCGTTTCGACGATAAGGTCTACAACCGTGTTTTCGTCTGCTACTGCTTGCTTGTAGTTACCGATTGCGGTTACAAGTGCGGCTCGATTTGCGGTTGTGTTGTTGCGTGCCTCGGCTACAAAGCCTGTGAGGACTTCAACAAATGCGTTGGTTGCTTCGGTTACTTTTGCGGTGAGTTGTTTTACATCGAACATTTTAATGTTCCTCCTTGTTTTTTGGTAGTTTTATTATACCATATATTTGTTTGTTTGTCAAGGGGTTTTGAAAACTTTTTGAAAAAATTTTTTGGTTTTGTTCGGGTGATTTTTCTTTCCCCTCGTTGACAAGTACATGATACCATAGTTTGACTATTTTGTCAAGACCAAATTGTAATTCGTTAGTCATCGTACCCAATGACTAAGGGGCAAGGACGACTAATCGTCATCCTCGTCTTCGTCCTCGTCTTCTTCCCAATCTTCGCCAATGATGTCGGCAACTTCCTTTTTGGGTATATCGTAATTGTCCGCAGTGCTGTTGATAAACTCATCAACATCATCGTAATCACTCATTCCCTCGTAAACGATGCTTTCAGTTGAAAAATCACTTTCCGCAACAGTACAGTTAACATCATCGTACAAGTTAAAATCGGTGTCTGTGGCTTGTTTTTGCCACAAAGCCTCATCAAGGTCGCAATTGTGTTCGTGGCAGTAGTTGACGAGTTCCTCAGCAACATCACCCTCAACATCAACGCTATATTCAATGGTCGCAGTAACAGTAAATGTCATAGTTGTTTCCTCCTTGTTTTGTACCTATATTTTACTATATTTTTGATAACTTGTCAATACTTTATCCCAATCTCTTAGTCATCACACCCGATGACTAAACGGTTAAAGGGAGGTGAGGTGGCGAGCCGACTTGCACGGCAGGCAGGCTTAGTCCTGAGCCACCATAGGAGAGGGTTGTTACACCCTCAAGTTGTCGAAGTTCGGTGTTTTGCCGTACACGTTCTTAATTGCCGTAAGCATATCACCAAAAGTTGCATTGTAGAATTTTTTCTTGCCGACTGTCAGTATCGACCAACCGCTGTCCTCATCAACCTCAAAGCGGATGTTGCGGTAACGGAGTTTGTAACCAAATTGCGCCAACTTAACCAAAAACTCACGATTTGTGAGGGTGACCTTTTGGCGTTCCTGCTTGCTGATGCACTCTTTTGCGACTTGGCGTTGTTGATAGTTCCAAATGCGGCGAAGTTCCTCAGGTGTATTCATACGTTCATTATAAGCAAATGCTTTTTCCATTTTTGTTTCCTCCCATATCTTTATTGTACTTATATTATACCACAATTTGCGGTGTTTGTCAACTGTTTGAGCAAAGTTTTTTAATTTTTGTTGTCGTGATTTTCGGCAACGTCCTTTCCCCTCATTGACAAGTACATTATACCATATCGGCGCAACGTTGTCAATCAATAATAGAACTAATTAGTCATCGGATGAGATGACTAAACAGAAGCAAAAGAAAAGAAGCGGCAATGCCGCCCCTAATCTTAATACCACTTACCTTTTGCCCGCATTGCCAAGCCTATGACATCGCGCTTGGGCTTGCTTACATCGGGTTCAAACACATCGATGGTGCGCTTGTAGACTTGTCCCCAATCATTGATAACGGTTACTTGGTAGCCGCCAGGAATTTTGGTTACAACAGGTTGCGACAGCGTGCGTGTATGGCACTCGCAATATTGAATATCATCAAATGCGGCATCGCAAGCACTTTCCAACGTACCGCATATCCAACCTGTTCTGTTGACCTTGTAGAGATATTTTTGTTTTTTCATGGTATTTTCTACCTCCTTGTTTTGTACCTATATTATACTATATGCACGGTAACTTGTCAATAGTTTTTCCGCAATGGTTAGTCATCCTACCCGATGACTAAACGCCCAAGAGGGCTGTTAGCAACAGATTACCGCCTGTTGCTTCCAGCCCCATACACTTATTTGATTATATGCTTTGCCCGCGTCGATGGCATCCTTCTTGGTGCTATGACGGCAACTAATATCACAGTACACCTTGCCACCATCAACCCAAAAGCCTGCATAACTTCCTCGCTTGCTCAACATACCCACCAAACTTTCTACATCCTCCTGTTTGAAGTCCCTCACAGCGATAATCGCGACATCTTGCTTGCTTACCTGATAACCCGAACGCAACGCAACCGCCTCACCATTTTTTCCTACTGTCGCACCGCCATTGGCTAAAATCGTTTGATAACTAATCATAGTTTTTGTCCTCCCTGTCTTATTGACAAATACATGATACCATATCCCTCAATTTTTGTCTACTGTTTAAGTATGTTTTTTGTAACTAATTAGTCATCGCACCCGATGACTAACAAAAAAAGAGGGACTAAGCCCTCTTCCAGCGTACAGGTTTTTCCTCGCCGTAAAACTTACCAATGCATTCGCCTGTTTGTAGGTCATACACGCTTGCTATTGCATAATCGCCGCAAACAACGTTGCCTTTTGCGTATGCGTACATCGTGCCTACATCAATGCTATGGAAAAAACTTTCCACAACCTTATAGCCGTATGTGGTGCCGATGATGCGGTAGTTGCTTACCGCGATGTTGCGCGCCTTGAGGGCATCCTCGAGGTTGTATTTTGTGTAGTCCGTGCCAAGTTTGGTTGATGTGGTTGATGTGGTTGTCATAGATTTTTACCTCCCTTATTTACAAGTACATGATACCATAAAAACGGCTTTTTGGCAAGCGGTGGATGTAGTTAATTAGTCATCGGGCAACATTATAACACTTCTATAACATTAGTCATCGCACCGCCGACCAAAAATATCATATCAAAGTTATAACATTTTAAGATGGCAAGAAAAAAGAGGGTATTTTATCTACCCTCTATTCCTATTATATTTACACGTTCATACCAACCGTTCCATGTTTGTATCTCGTAGCCTGCCTCAAGTGCTTTGCGGATAAAGTCGGCTGCCGCCTCGGTTTGGCTTATGTCCTCGTAGTCAAACACTTCCTCCCCTGTTACGTTTCCTCTTTCGTGCCTGCAAAAAAAGTCATAGCGTTCTATCGGTTTTTCGGCTTTTGTGTGCGTGATGTTGTTGCGTTCAATTACATAATACTTCATATTTATATCCTCCTGTTTGTTGTTTTGAGGGCGATTATTCATCGCCCTCGGTTTTGTACAATGCCCTTGTAAAACGTTTGTACGGCTTGCCACACTCACCATGCCAAGGTAGTGCGCCTGTATCGGTCAAATAGTCCTCAACCTCGTCCGCCTTGATGCGCCATATGCCATCACCGTTGATGAGGATGGTCGGTCTGTATTTGCCCTTGTCATCAGCCCTCAAGGCTGTACAGATACAATATGATGATAAACTTAATTTTATCTCATACCGTGTACGCCCGATGACGATGTCCGCGCCGTGTACGGCTTTTTTGTATTCGCCTCGCTTAAAATCATCGGCAACCGCTTTGATGATACACTCGCCAAGCGTCCCGATGTTATAAGCCCCTGCAAACTTAGTTGCCTCCGCCTCAAGCCGTATGTTTGCAGGTATTTGCCTCAGTAGGTTAATAGCGAGGTTGTACTTGCGGATGCGCTTGTTTGCGTTTGTATCAAACATCATTTTGTCGGTGCTGTCGGTGTGCTTGCGTGCCTCTTTTATTGCTTGCGTAAAACTATCAATAAAAAATTTTGCCGTACCGCTTACAAGTTTACTGTTTGCTGTTTGAGTCGCATTTGTCATAATAATGACCTCCCTGAAAAATATTATATATATGTTATAGGTTTGCACCTACTAACAACAGTAGTAAAATGTTATACTAATGTATAACTGTTATTTAGTTGTCAATCTACATAACCTCACCGCATCAGCGGTTGTGTTTTGGTAATCGTTCCTGATTACGTGTACATCGTACCACATACAAAAATATTTGTCAACGGTTTTTACATATTTTTTTGAAAAATTTTTTGATATGATTTTGTTATAGCATCAAGTCATCGCACCGCCTGACTATTGCATCGGCATCAACCACGGCATCGCACCGCCTGACGGCGTTATTTGACTTGTAACGGGCAAAACCATCAACGCCGATAAAATACCCGCCCCTCCCTCATCGCGTCGTGTAGTGTAAATAAAGCCGTCAAACGGGGGGGTAGGCAAAATTATAAATTTGTTATAACATTTGGCAACCATTGGGTGTGGAAAAAAGATCGTATGAAAAATTTTTAGTTTCCCCATATTCCAACACCCCATAAAAAATTACTATATTATCAAATACTAAAAGGAACGAACAAGCCTAAACTCATTCGTTCCCAAAAACCTATCCCTTTCGGTTCAAACCCTTACTGTCAGCACCGAACCATTTGATATAGTAGGACTCGCGTGCATTGAGGGTTGCTGCAGTGGGGTGATCCAACTGCTCAATTATACACCAGCGAAACTGGTCTGGCCCGTACCGATACAACCTCTCATTCCCGCAACTATCTATACCCACCATTTTGCGAGCATGCTGATACCAACGTTCCTTAAACGACACCGCTTGCCCAATGTATCATGTGCCGGGCTGATCGACAAGTTCCAGCCCGTAGATACCTCCACCAGACTCGAAGATACCCATACCTTTCAATTGTTGTTGAAAAACCGGCCTATATGCACATTCCCATACCCATTTGAGCAAAGCAGCACGTAGTCCTTTGTCGGTGATGGAGCCAAGCAATTCATTAACCAACTTCAATGTTGTGGTGGTGGTGCGATCGAGAATGGGTTCAAACGATACCAAGCCTTCATTTTCTTCATCCTCACTAAATCCCTCAACCTTAACCTGTCAAGCCAGCATATCGGCAAGCTCATTGCGCGCATACGCAATATTATTATCAAGTGCTTCGTGCTGGATTTTAAGATTGTCTATGGCTGCAAGCATCTTATCACGTTGGTTGATTAGATCAGCCAGTTCGGCATGCAATTGGGTTGATGCCCCTTGATCACCCTCGTTGCGCGCAACCAAGCCCTCATTGGCGGCTAATGCAGAAGCAAGCGAAGAATTGGTGGTTGCAAGCTGATTACTTAATTCTTCATTGCGTTTGGTTGTTGCAAAAACTTGTTTGGCCAAATTTTCGTTTTTGAGAGTTAGCTCCGTATTAGCATCCCTCAACGCGGAAAAAGACGCCTGTAGGCTCCGCAACTCTTGTTTTGTTGAGGCGTTTTCCCGCGTCGATGTTGTAAGTGCGGAGCGAAACCTAATAGCAACAATAAGTACAGCAACAAGTACCACACAAGCTAAAATGAATGCCACTAGCACATACGGTCACCATCCTTCTCATTGTCATTACTTCTGTTTTGGTGCGCGCGAAGCTCATCCCAAAGCTTGCCGCTAACGTGTTCCCAGTAAAATGCTTCACGCCGATAGTGGGTGACAAGGATCAGTGCCAAGACTCCAAACACGATGGCAACGATGCTAAACACAATGGCAATAATATCAAGCACTAACATTTGCGGCCTCCCCATTTATTAAGAGCCTCAGTAAGATTGACAATGGTATCAGTCGCCTTAGAAGCTGTGGTAGAAAGACCATCCATTGCATCCAAAACTGTTTCTTTTTCCTTCTGCTGTTTGCGCGCAACAAGCGTCATAATACAGTAGGCTGCAAGATCTTTCAGTGTGTCATCGAGGCTTTCATCACTAACCTGTGCACATTCTTGTGCCAAAATTAGGTTTTCCAAGCGATTAAATTTATCACTAATGCGGGTAAGTGCACTAATTAATCCATACTTCCCCACACTGCGGCCAAAGCTATCACCGTAGTCTTTGTTTTTGCGGGCATAGAGATCCGCCAACCCTGCGACAATGCGGCGAAAACATTGTACATTGTCGGGGACAGCAGACTGTTTGGTAGGGGTAGGAATAACTGGTGTATCATCCCATATTTGAGTTATTGGGGCCGGGATAGTGTCAGGAGTTGATTCAACATATGGTAAATTAGTAAATGTACCAAGTTTCTTCATAGTGGATCCATCACACCTATATGAAATGGTTTCATTGCCATCTTTATGTAATACTACTCCGCCATCGCACTCACTCTTAAATTTGCATCTCTCACAATTAGTTGTTGTTCTCATTGTTGTCCTCCTCACCATTGTTTTCGGTTCCTTCTGCAGCTTCATCCCGCGGCATCATCATACTTCTGATCACATGACGTGCGGCCTCAATAGCACTAAAGGTAATCACTGCAGGAGTGAGTTGAATACCATAGGGATCGGTTGTAATGCGGCCTGAAGTAACACTGATTGTAATGTCGTTGGGGTCTGTATTTGACCAACCAAATTCAAATTTGGATAGACTAGAGGTGTGCAATGTAACTGTGCAACCATCATCCATAATTTTCGCTGTAACGGGAGTGTTCTCACTCATACCAAATAATGCGCGCACCGCGTTCGAAAGTTGTTCTTCTTGTTGACGTTTAAGTTCTTGCCAAGTAGGCATAATATTCTCCTTTGGTGGTCTACACCTTTTATTTTCTTTATGGTTTTATTATAGCATAAAATGCGGCAAAAAGCAAATTTTGGTTAAAGCGCAAACCACAAAAGGTGTTGTCACCTGTAGGCGTACCGGCTTCGCTACGCTCAGCCAACTGCGGCAAAAGCTTCGAAAGACGCCAGGGTCGCCGCACGTCGGAGACAGCTACACCTAACAGAGCAAACCTGTTTTTCCACGTCATACAAAATTACATTCCAATTTTGACAAGCCTTCTGAGCCATGGGAAAATTTGACTTTTGATCTTTTCTGTGTTATAATATATATAGAAAGAATGAAGGAGGAACAAATGGTCGAATTTAAAACTGCCAAATGCCCGAAATGCGGCAAGCTAGCAGAAATTATTTTCTCAAATAATCCTCTCGTCCCTGGTATATGTTTGAATTGTATAGATAATGAACTTGATTATAACAATATCAAACAAGCAGATTTTTTCTGTCGAACCTACAATATCCCGTTTGATCCAGAGCGTTGGGTTGAACTTGCGGGAAAAGTTGGCAAGCAAGTCTTCAAAGTTTACACACAACAATTTTTTGAGACTGATCGGAAGAACTTGTATTACCAAAAAGTTACTGCAGATTTGTGGGGAAAACTTGACGAAGAATGGCAAACCTGCCGCACATTTGAAGAATTATTAAACAAAGTTAAAACAATTAAAAGTCAGTTTGTGGCGCGAAACATAATTAAATGGGGTGAAGGTTATACCTTTGAAGAATACCTCAAACTTGAGAACCTTCTGGTTTCAACATTGCGCGCAAACGATATTACAAATCCCTTCCAAATTGACGCTATTCAAAAAGCATGCTTAATTTCGCTCCAACTTGATAAAGCAATTGTTGCGAGCGACAGTAAAGCAATTAAAGAATTGTCTTCCGCTTACTCATCTTTCACCAAAACAGCACAAATTGATGATATTATTACCAGTGCAAATAACGATGTGATTGCTTCAGTGGCTGATCTTGGTCAATACATTGAACAATGCGGTGGAGAGTTTACATTCTACGACAATGTGTCGCGCGATATTGTTGATAAGACAATTAATGACTTAAAACAATACACCAAAACACTTGTTACAGAAGCTACTGGTTTGGGTTCTGTTTTGGAAAATATTAGCGGTCGTTACCGCGAATCACTTGAACAACAAGCAAGTGAAGAAGCAACATCAACACTATCCATTGACGAAATTATCTCTGATAATGCTTCTGGTGAAAATCACGAGTTCGATGCGGAACTTGGTCAAGATACCTTGGATGATATAGTGTTGGATGATGACGATGAGTAATATAACTGATAAAACCTATCTTGAACCCGAGGTTGAAGAATATTTAGCCTTTATGAACTCAAATTCCGCATCAGTTTCAGGAGTACTCAAAAAGGAAAGGGTTCGAGAACATTTAGACTTATACACAAAAGCATTAAATACATTTTTGGTTTATCCCGACATTTTAGCCGATATTATGACGCCTAAAACAAGCAGTTTTAGTATGTTTTTCGCGCAACGTATTGTGTTAAGATGTATGGCAAGACATAAACAAACTTTTGCGACATTTACTCGTGCATTTAGTAAATCGTTCTTGGCATTCTTTAATGGATTTACTCATAGTATGATTATTCCTCGTTGTAATGGCTTTGTTACAGCAGGTACTAAATCACAAGCAGCGCAAATCGCAAAAGAAAAAGTTATTCAAGACCTTTGGGTTAAGTTTCCATTGCTTAAAAATGAGATGCAAAAGCGCAGTGCTAAAGCGGCATATACCGAAGGCACTGACTATGCTGAGTTTCGTTTTACTTCTGGTTCGATTTTCGACGTGGTTGGCGGTCACCCACGCGGTATGCGTCGACATTTCGGTATTTTCGAAGAGGTTATTGAGCAAGATCCTATAGTGGTAAACGAGGAAATTATTCCTCTAATGAATGCGCCTCGTACAACTTGTCGCGGTACAATTAATCCGTATGAACCACAAGCGCAAAAAGTTTACATTACTACTGCGGGATGGCAAGGCACATTCGCCTATGATAAAAATATAGAAACCTTATGTTATTCGGTTATTGATCCCGATAACTATATGGTGCTTGGCGGCAGTTATGTAATTCCATTAATGCATGGTCGCTTAATCGAAAGCCAAATGCGCGAAATTATTTCTTCGCCAACATATGATCGCGACAGTTTGGAACGCGAATATATTTCGATCTGGTCTGGCGCAAAAAGTGGTTCTGTGTTTGGACAACAAACTATTGCGGCACTACGTAAAGTGGTACGAGCACACTATAAGGCAGAAGAAGGTCCCGAGGAAGAGTTCTATGCAATCTCGGCCGACATGGCTAAAGACGGTAGCGCAGACACAGCTGTTACAGTAGCAAAAGTAATGCCCAAAGAATTTATGTTTAATTTTAAGTTCGTTAACGCATTTACAATCAATAGCACAGACTATGAAGTTGTAGCAAACGAACTTAAGAAAACAATTGCGGCTTATGATGCTCGTTTGTTTATATACGACGCAAACGGTATCGGTTCTGCATTGCGCGACTGGCTCAATAAACCTACTCGTGATCGTGACAGTGGATTGGAATTGCCTGGTTATGGTATTATCAATCCTCCTGAAAGCTCTAAAAAAGATATAATTAAATACGGTATGGACCGCACAATCTGTTATGAAATCAAATCGGGCGGACAAACTGGTGAGCAAATTCATAGATTGTTCTTTGCGCGCATCAGTAATGGTTCAATTCGTATGTTAATAAAGCAAAGTGAAGCGTTAGCTCGTTTTGCTAAAAATAAAAATTTTCTTGAGGCTTCTGAAATTAAAAAACGTAAAATGCTTCAACCATATCGTTATATGGATTTGGCAGAAGAAGAACTTAAGAATCTTATTATTGTCGATACAAGCGACAATGTAACAAAAACTATGCGTGTTGATCGCCGCGATAAGAAAATCCAAAAGGACTTTTTCTCCTCTATGGAATATCTTATTTGGGGCGTCAATGTTGTATTTGAACAAAAGTATTATGAAAAGAAACGCCGCAAAGGCTTCTCTTGGAAAAATGCAGTATTAATTAGTTAGCGAGGTACGAGATGGGTAGAAAGAATATACCAACTCCACAAGTACCAGAAAACGAATTAAACAACTTTAAACTAACTCGTACAAAAATTAAAAGTATGTATGAGTCAGATACGGGTACGAAACGTGCGGCCAACCCAACACTGGGTGGCTCTAGTTCGGCCTCTTCGCTGCAAAACCTAGACATAGATAGTTTTGATAGTAAATTCTACAATCTATCGGATATGTCCGAGCAACGTAAGATTTCTGACGAAGCATATAAGCTCATTCCTATTTATGCTACTGTTATTGATTATCTCAGTAATATGTTCACTTGGGACTATGTGTATTGGCCACGTCAAGTTAAGGAAAAGGCCAATGCGGGCGATTATGCTGAAAACTATAGTTTAATTAGTGAAATCGTTGATGGTTTGTCTATTGAAACGACTTATCCATCGGTACTGACAAATTTATATGTTAAGGGTGCAGTTTATTTGTATGTTGTTAAGTCTACTTCAAGTAAAACCTTAACAACAATTAGTCTGCCAGTTAAATATTGTCGCACTTTTGCACAAACCCAGTTCGGTACTTATATGTATCAATTTGACTTTAGTTATTTTGATAGCTTGGGTTTAAATGCAGAAGAAATGGAATTGATCTGGGGCATGTATCCGCCAGAGTTCAAAGGGCAATATGAAGCCTATAAGGCAGACAAAAATCTACAATGGCAATTAGCCAATCCGAAATTCGCGGGCGCAATTTTACTTAATGATGCGGGCTTCCCGACCAAATTAAATATTTTGCGCAGCATACTCCAATATCAACAATATTTGAACAATGAGTTGGAACGTAGTGAGCAGCAACTTGATAAAATCATTGCACACAAAATGCCCACTTGGGAAGATAAATTGGTTGTCGGTATCGAAGAAATGACCGAATTACACCAATCAATGTCGAAGATCTTAACGCGCAATAAACACGTTAAACTAATGACAACCTTTGGTGATATGGATGTGCTATCCATTGGTGATGATCAAACAAAAGAAAACAAGACATTGGAAAATGCGTATGCCGCAATATTCGATAATGCGGGCGAAAACAATGGTTTGTTTAGTGCGACACAAAAAGAGAGTTTGCTATACAGCTTAAAGCGCGATGAGTCAATTGTGTGAAAATATGTACAAGCACTTACTTCAATTTTTAATATCGCAATTAACAATTCATTCAACTTTAAGGGCTATCAATGCGACCTCAACATTCTTCCAATTACTTATTATAATCGTACCGAAATGATGAATATATACAAAGAGGGCGCAACACTTGGTGTAGGTAAACTTGAGTATATTGTGTCAACTGGTACAAAACAAGTAGATATTCAAGCCAAAATTGATTTGGAAGATTATCTGAAACTTGATCAACTTAAACCGCTATCAACTTCATATACACAGAATGATAATAGTAAGAGCAAGGATCCGGATGCCGTGGATGAGGTAGACGAGGAACAAAACTCAAACGAAGATCAAACTGATATAACGAAGGATGATGAACAAAATAAAGGGAACAAAGAGGTAAATGTCGATGAAGATAATACCAAGTAGCGTCCCTGTATTTATTCAAGATTTAGAAAGTCAAAATGGTAAATACTCTAAGGCAAAACTAAAGGTATTTTATGTTGGTGAGACACCAGACCACAGACTGTTCTCCAAGAACTTTGCGGAAGAAGTAGTCAAGACTCTTCCACTTACTCCTGTTGTTGGATATTATGACGAAGACGATGGTGACTTTGTCGGTCATAATAAAACTCAATACGTATATGGACTCGTTCCTGAAACTGCTGAATTTGCGTTTGAGACAGATGATAACGGAGTAGAGTGGTTAGTGACTGATGTAATTCTGTATACTGAACGCAAGGATAACATTGGAGAAGTAGCCAAAAAAATTGTTGGGAAACAACATTCACTTGAACTTAATCCTGACACATTGAAATATAAAATTAATCGTGATCAATACGGAAAGTTCAAAAATATTGAATTCCAACAAGGTGAATTTGTGGGACTTAGTGTTCTTGGTGATGCGGAGACTCCCGCATTTACTAATTCTGGTTTTTTTACTGCCGATACTGAATTTCAAGCTTTTGCCGCTGAGTGTCACCAAAATTTTGATCGTTTCTTAACTTTTTTGAATAAGAACGGAGGTAATATCGAAGTTATGGAATTTAGTTTTAATCAATTCCTAGAAAAAGTTGCAGAAGCGGCAAAGATGACTATGCAAGAGTTCCAACAAAAAATTTATCAATGGTTGGATAACAACGGAGTATTTGGTTGCTTGGTTGAAAACACAGAAGACTATGCAATAGTTTGTGTTTATGAAGAAAGTGGTTGTAACCTATATAAATACACCATTTCCAACAATGATGGAGAAATCAGTTTGGGCAATCGTGAACAAGTATTTGTGCGCTATGTAACCCAAAATGAATTGGATGCGGAAGCTTTTGCAAAGAAAAACGAAGATGACGATAAGCCTCAAGACAGTGGTGAACCTAATCCTGAAGATGCTCCTGACGAAAACAAACCGGCAGAAGATGAAGGTAAGGATGATGATGCCGATGATGAGGACAAAAAGAAAGACAACTTCGTAGACAATGCCGCAGACGAGAATCCAGAAGGAGTATCCAATGCAACACAAATCCAAGGGGTCCAAGAAGAAACGTCAACTGACAAAGTGGGAGAAACAGCCGCAAGTTTTAGTGCTACCACACTTACTGACAGTGAACGACTTGAACTCGAAGAATTTAGAAAACAAGCAAAAATCAACGCAGTCAACGAATACAAAGGAGATGTAGATGATGAAACAATTGCACAATACATTGCAAACATCGACAACTACTCCATGGACGAACTGCACAATGAATTGAACCGCGTATTTAGAGAACAAGTAAAAGTTAAACTTGCTCAAACTCCTGCGGACAATTCAATGACTGTTACAGCATTTCAAATTATATCAAAGGGATCGGAAGCATATAACGAAAACGACCCTGCGGATGTAATCAAAAAATATTCAAAAATTTAGAGGTAAAACGTTATGATTTACAAACCTAGTTTTAAGGTACTTGAAGTCAATAATCTGGCTGGTCTTAGAATAGGTCACGTACTTGCTCAACAACCTGCCGCAGATGGTATCGCTAAGGTTACCGCTTTTGGCGACAACTATATCGAAAACGGTATTATCGTTGGTCTTGGCAAGACGGGCGAAATTGAAAACTATGATAAAACAAAGCACGCTATGCCTTTTGTTCACTACACGGAAGAAATTATCACACATTTGGTAGGTCTTGATAGTTTTGCAGTAGAAATTCCTGAAGGCGAAAAAGCATATCCTAGATGCATTGGTCTGTATGTGGGTGACGCATTCACGACAGATAACGTGGTCAAGGGCGCAGTAGACGATGGCAAACTTTGCTATGGTAAGGTTGTTGATGGTGTTATCAATCTTGAAGCTGTTGAATCTGCTGACTCTATGTTCATTGTAAACAAGACAACTATGCCTGCTGGTGGCGTTGGCTACGAATGCACATATTACAAACCTGCGAAGGCTGAATAGTAGAGGTATAGACAATGAATAGAAATGAACTTATAAGCGTATTTAAGGGTGCTATTGCCCCTGACGTTACAAAATTCTCTCAAGCTCAAGCTGACCAACTTGTTATTGATGGTATCCTTGAGTCTTTCGGTCTTAAAGATGCTTCTGCGCGTGAAATCAGAGCTAAACAACCTGAAGTGTTCGCACTTGTTGAAGAAGTTATCGAAGAAATGCTTCCTAAAGCTGTTGAAGATATCGTTGGTGGTTTCGTTGAAACCCGTACCTTCGCTCGTGATGCAGAAGTAGTGTTCGAAATTAAGGGCCTGGGCAAAGCTCGTGCTCGTCGCGGCATCGTTGAAGGCGCTCGTGGCGGTATTTATAAGGCACGTAGACTTGACGAAAGAATGTTCCAAGTTCCTGTTAAGGTTGAAACTGTGGGTGTGTTCGTAAGCCTTGAAGATATTTTGCTTGGTCGTTATAGCCTTGCAGATCTTATGGCTAATATCCGCGATGGTTTCGTGGAAAGAATTTATATTAAGGCTGTTCAAGCTCTTCGTACTGCTAAGACACTTGCACCTGCTGCAAATATCCAAACTGGTACTGGTCTTGACAATGCAGTTCTTGACAAACTTATCAACATCGCTAACCAATATGGTCGCGCAATCATCATGGGCTTCCGTGGTGTAATCAGTAAGATCAATAATGGTGCAAACTGGACAAACGTTCCTAGTATTGCGGCTGCAGATGCTGATGAAATTCGTAATCGTGGTATCGTTACAATTTATCATGGTGTTCCCGTGGTTGAATTGCCTAACTACCTTGTTGACGAAAACAATGGCGAATGGATCTTCAAAGAAGGCGATCTGTTCATTCTTCCTGGCGATGCTAAACCTGTTAAGGTTGCATTCAAGGGCGATCTTGTAATCGAAGAAGATAAGCATCCTACTGGTTCTATGGAACAAAATGCTCACCGTATGATGGGTGTTGGTTTGATGCTTGCTAACAATGTTTGCGTTTACACAGACGAATCGGTTACTGGCGGTCAATATTAATCTTTAATTTAATTTAACTAAAATTTTTAATACTGCGCGGAGGGGATAACCTCTCCGCCGCGGAAAGGAGTTTATAATGGCAGAACAAGCTGTATTTTATGATATTGTTAAGACTTGTCCAGGTGGTTTAAACCTTGACTTGCCCGCATATGATTCTACAGCACCAAATCGTAAAATTAATATTCCATTTAATGTCCAAAAAGTAAGAGTGCCACGTGTATTTGCGCTTGGTATTTTTGTAGATGGAACATTGGAAAGAATGTATAAAAAAGGCTACTTTAGAGTTGAGCCTGCTAAGCAATTCGAAGCTGAAGTTGCGGCACTATTCTTCCCAGTAGAAGATAAGGAACCTGTAATTTCTGAAAAAGATGCTTTGGATTTGCTGGTAAAAGGTAATCGTGTGAGAATTAGAGAGTTGGTTGAGTCTAATGAAGTAGCACGTATGACCATTCTTGCCGTTGCACAAGAGCATATCGGAGACATTTCTTCGTCAATGATTGCAGACCTTGAAAAAATGCTAGGCACAGAATTGCAGGTGGCAGATGAGTAGAACTTACTGGAGTTCTGACTTATACCCTTTGTTTTTAAAAACTGTTAGTAGTTGTACTTATGTGTCTTTTACTGATGCAGAGTTAGAGAATGAGTTGAGCGGGTTAGCTCGCAGAGCAATAGCCCGCTTTAAGTTCCCTAAAGTTAGTCTGGAATATGAGTTTGATCCAGAACTTGATGCAGAAGGCGTGGTTAAAGGTTACTACTTTGTGGAAGAACCTCGTATGCTGGAAATGAACGTCATTTTAGCTTGGATGAAAGTTTATTGGCTTGAGTTTCAATTGTCAAAGGAACGTAACTATGAAAATGTGTATGCGGACAAAAACGTAACAGCATTTTCGAGCGGCAACCTTATCTCATCTATGGAAAAAGCTTATAGCACATTGCGAGATGAAGCTCGTAAATGTGAAGAAGACTATGGCCGCATCAGTTTAGATGGTAAGCCAGCAATTGGAAATATTAATGTCTAAGTATGATCTTTATCGCAATCGTATGCGAACTGAAGAATGTTGTAGACTAAAATATGAGGCCGGTTTTATCACTGAAGGTACTTCTGCTACAACAATACTGCAGGTGCGGCTAAATGCCACAAAACAAGCGGGTTTAATTTTAAATAGCTCAGAAGGACCTGACAGTGCGACGGTGTACACATATAAGGAAGAAGTCAAGAGTATGGAATTGCTTAAGGGCGACTACTTTATATGAAATGAAAATAAATACTTTGTTTATGAAGATGTTGATATTGTAATTCAAGCACTTTTCAAAAAGCAACTAGCATATCAATGTAATGTTGAGTGTGAAGTTGGTGACGAAACGTATGGTGGTTACTATGTGTCTTCGCTGAAAAAGGCAGTAGAGCAAAATTTGGATAAAGATATTTCATTATCTGATAAGGAAAAGCCAATGTTAGTTGTACCTACTTTTAATTGGTCGAAAGTTGGGCAAACAATTGTGATTGGCGGTAAACCTTGGCGTATTACTGAAGTTGATTATACCACTAATGCGGGAATAAGCTATTGTAGTTTGGAACTGGGGTGGATAAGCAAAAGTGATGATGCGGATGAGGCCGCAGTGTGTGAGCACGGAGATAATTGCTTGGTGGCTGGTCGTGAGATTAGTTTAGCAACTGAAGATGGGTATTTTGCCGCGTCTAATGGTGTAGACATAATTGACATTCAACAAACTAAGGTTATTATAAAAATTCCGTTTGGTATTGAGAGCGTCGTGATCTCAACCAAACAGCAAGGGGAAATTGTAAAAGAAGAATTTAAGGTGGTGATAGCGTAATGTTTGAAAGAATTGAACGTACAATTAATGAAGTGCGGGAAACATTAGTGGCTGATAATGATATTCGCAAGTTGGTATATCATGATAGCAATAATGCTCTTTCTATGCTTCCTCCTGATCCAGCTGAAGTTCAGAAATACATAGTGACTTGCCCCATATTCGATATGTGTGAAACAGAAGGATATGATAGAAATACGATGATACAAGTGGAGCTAGATTCAACAGACTCCGAAGATGGTTATTTGGATGGGGTGTTGCGGATCAATATAGTAACAAATCGTGAGAAATGGAACTTAGTTGGTGGCAAAATTCGCCCATTACAAATTGCTAATAGAGTGGTTGATTTGGTAAATGGTTGTAAGTTTAGTTGTTCAAATGAGCTAATATTTACAAACATTGTTCCACTATTAATTAACAAAAAAATTACTGGCTACGCGTTATTGTTCAATATACAAGACGGTAGTAATGAAATTTAATTAAAATTATTATAGAGGTAATAATTCTTATGGCAACATTTCAAGATTTAATGAAAGGCTTTGGTGTTGTTACGGTTATGAATGCTTGCATTTATAAGCTTAAGGATGGTAAAAGTTATGTGGGTCGTGGCGCTTGCCAACATGGCGACGCTAACCAAGGTGCTTTCCTTCCTTCTGACTTTGAATGCACTGGTCTTTACCTTGACACCCTTAAGATTGCTAACTTCACTCAAGAAGGACCTACTAAGACTATTACTGGTGGACAATATGCTAATCCGCTTATCAAGTATGGTAAAACGATGACTTGCGAAATGCAAGATGCTCTTGGCCGCGCAGCAGTGCTAAAAGAATTCTTTGGTTGCGATTATGATGAAACAGCTGGACGTCTATCTGTTACGGATAAGTTCCCTGGTGCTTTTGCTATTGAAGGCGATACATTCTTCATTGATCAAAAGACTGGTGAAAAAGTAGATGTTCACATTCTTATTCCGCAATTCCTTCCTGAAGCTATTTTGACATTAACTCAAGATGCTGAAGGCGATGCTACAGTATTCGATCTTAACGGTAGTGTTAATGTTACCGAAATTGGTGATGAAGACGCAGCAAAAGCTGGTACAGTGAAAGAAGGTACTCAACGTTCTGTGTTCTATGAAATTCGTAATGAAGCTTGGTTCAAAGGCGTTGCAAAAGTAGCTGCTAAGTCAGAGCATGATTATCATGATACTGTTAACGGTGACTAATTTAATTTAATAGTCGAATTTGCCCCAGGGGTTTAATCCCTTGGGGTTTTCTTTCATCCTCAAAGTTTGACATTTTTGCAATTGTGTGCTATAATAATAATAGAATGAAAGGAGGATGGTAATTATGAACCAACTTTTTGAATATGGCAGCGCAGTAGATATAATTTTAACTGTCAAAAACCCAACTACAATTGCGGGCAAAGACTACAAGCGCGGCGAAATATATACAACCTTAAAAGACGTTGGTGTAAAATTTAACTATACTCCAACCGCCGCGTCGATGGATGCTAAAAAGCCAATTTATAAAGGTACGATACAGAATTTGCCGCAATCGGTGAGTACAACATATGTACCTTTAACAGACACATTGGCCAACTTAACTCTTACTCCTGTTGATGTGCCTCAATTGATTAATGAAGCGGAAAAACGTATATCAGATAGCGAAGGCAAAATTATTTTGCGCGCAAAACCAGATGAAAATCTGTTTGTATATCGTAATAATGAACTAATTGATAGCTGTCAGTTTGACGAAGCTACAAATACTGTTTATGGTTTGGATGCGGCAATTGAATATGTTATATGTTATCAAACAGCCGTAAAATCAGCTTGTTATAGTTTGGAGCAATGCTTCCAACCATATTTTACGGCAGAATTAGTAGGTAAAGGTAACACCAACAAATCTACCAACACTATGCACATACTTCTTCCTGCTGTGAAGATTGATGTAAATCCTAACTTCGTTTTTGTGGATAATGGTCAACTTGGCGTAACATTAACCTTAAATATCATTTATCAAGGGCAGGATATGCCTGCGGTGGTGTTTAAATAATGGCAAAGAAAAAGAAACTGAATATACACAAAACAGCAGGACGAGTTACTGCAGTACAGGAATTAAATTCCCTTAATTTTGTTTATAAGTTAGGTGATTCACCTGCTTATGTGCACTCATATAATCGCTATATGAAGGTAGGTACTCGTATTGCTACCACAGAGTTTCACCGCAATGTTACTCAAATTATTGATCAAATTAAACAAATTATTGGGCGTTGGATGCTAATATTGCAAAGTCGTGAACAAGAACTGTATAATTTGCTTAATATTACCAATTTTGAGCAATTTCAAAATCAAATTTGGCCAGCAATATTGAGCGGTAAATTAGGAAACAATCCATCTTCGATTGGCGAGGGGTTGGATAAAGCTATTAATGTTCAAAATGCAATTTGGGATATTCGTTTAGCAGAAGCAGATAAAAAGCCAAATGTAATACAAGTGGCTCAAAAGCTCAATGAAACATTACAACAGTTTGCCGTGCAAGTAGGTGGATTTGATGTGCTAAAAACAATGGTTAATTCGCCAAATGAAATTGAGCTAATTAAGGATGATGGCACTGTGGCTTTTGGGCGTGATACAATGCTTAAAAATGTTGCCAAAAATATGGGTTTTGCAGTAGAGCATGTATTGGGTGGTTTAGCACAAGAACAAGCTATTCAATTTATTAATAATGCGCTAAATAATACAAAAGTCAGCGCGAAACATGTTGGTACCCAAGTTAATCGTGGTGCGGCGGATGTGGAATTTTTATTTGGCAAAAATGGTATTACATTTACTCTTGGTGCTACTGTAAAAATGCGCCGAGTAGCTAAGAAAAATGCAGATGGCAAATGAGTATCATTGAGTGCTTTTGGTAGTGGATCAGGCAATGCAGAAAAATGAGATAAGTTTTTTGTAACTGATAATCGTTTGGCTATTGTGATTGATGATGATACGCTGGATTTGATGAAATATATTTTGTCAAACTACTGGCTTTCTAACATGAATGTTAAGATTACTAACCAAGATCAATTTATACAAGACTTAAAAAATCTAATTGGCTTTGAATATAGTTTATTTGGTATTTTAGGTCAAAATTGGCAAAATAGCGCGCAAACAGTGCCAGTGGTTTATATAAGTGTGGGTGGAAAACAAGTATATCAAACAAGGGCCTTGTTATCTATGTTTGCATATTCTGATTCAGTTGAAAGCCTAACTACTGCTAAAGGTTTTGGCACTTGGACAAAACGACATCAGTCAGCATCATCACTGAAACAAGACCTCAAAGCGGCAAAAAAGACTAGTCTTGCTAATCTGGCGGCCAATCATACAGATCCAAACTATATGAATATTAAAGATAGTGCCGATGTTAATGCAGTATTGAAAGCTATTGAGGGGCAAGGTATTGATACAGTAACTTTTGCAGTGAAGTATTCGATTTTGGATATGAATATTAGGAATATATTGTAAGGAGAGTTAAATGAAATTTGTTGATAATGCTAATTTAACTACCTTTTTATTAAATGCGCCAGTAGAGTTACAAATATTTACTGATGATAATCGATTTGTTAGATTATTTTTACGCATGCCCACAATTACAGAATTATTTTGTGATAATTCTTTGCAGATAGTCTTGGGGATATTAAATACGCCAGAAGATAAGCTACAAGGAGTCTTTGGGCAAGTTAGTAATTTAACTTATTATAATCTATTGATTATTTTAAATTTGCATAAAGATGAGGCTATATTTTCGCAATATCTTTCACATTTTTATAAAGCTTTTGAAATATTTGGATTACATTTGTTTTTAAATGGATCAGCCGTAATTATTAATGATATTAGTTTTAATGAAGAAGCTTTTAATTATTTAAGACAATTATTATTAATTATGGTAAAAATAAAAACTAAACAAGATGCTTTATTGGAGCAAGATCAAACATATAAAAAGTCTCAAGAAATGATTGCTCGTATTAAAAAACAAGGGCAAACAACAAAAGATGGTGATAAAAATTTTGAGAAAAATTTTATTACTTTGCAATATGAATTTGGATTAAGCTTACCAGAGATTTATAATTTAAACATTTATCAATATGAAACTATTTTATCATATACAAGTAACGTTTTAAATTATAAGGTTTCAACTATTGCTGCTGGCAATGGCTTAACCAAAAAAATTAATTTTATTACACAAGGTGGTAAGAAATAATGGATAATAGTCAACTTTGGCAAGCTTTTTCCTCTGCAAATAGTAAATTTAATATGTTTGACAGAGTATTAGCATTAAAAGAATTTGATAAAACATACAAACAAACAGAATTTTATAAAAAGACTAAAATGCCTCTTAAAGAATTTCAAGAATATTGTGTATTGTTTAGATTAAACGATATTCTGGATAGTGTTGCAACTTATGCAAGTGTTGAGGGAGTTGGTCAGTTCTTGGAGGATGTCCTTGATTCTATGAATGAAGATGTTATTCAAGCATTTTTTGGGCGTATTGCAGATCAATTTGATCCACAAGTTTTAGTAAAATCTAACCAAGAGCTACAACAACAAATTAGTCAGCTACGTAAGTAGCGGGGGTAGGCTATGGCAGAAAATAGCCAACAATATACGATTAATTTCCAAGCCAATGCGAAAGGATTGGATGAAATTATACAAAAAATAGCTACAATAGCTAATGGAGGCAATATAAATTTAACCTCCGCTATGCAAAAAGATTTGCAAAAATTGCAAGTATCATTACAAACTTTTATGACATCTTTGAATGATGAATTAGCTAAAGATAATCCATCCTCAGAGGTACTTAAAAGTTTATATAATACTTTTTTAAATCTTGCAGATTCCGCACAAAAATTTGGATTGAATTTATCCTCGTTGTCAATTCCTCAAAATTTACAACAAGACCTAGAGCGAATCACAGAGTCATTAAAACAACAACAAAGAGAAGTACGTAATTTACAACAACAGTATCGTACTGCTGATAGTAAAATTTCGAGCGATGGTGGCCCTAGTGCAATAGCTCAAGAGCAAGCCTTTAGAAAAGCTGGGGGAGCCAAATTAGATACTGGATCAAACGCAGTTTTTAATAATATAGAAGAAGTCAAAGCACAGTTAAACTTATTGACACAACAAAATCAATCACTTGATAAAAATAGTAAAGAATATCAAGAGAATGCTCAGCGTATTCAAGAACTAACTGGTTTTATTGATAAATATAATAAAGTTTGTGTACAAATGGTTTCAGATGCACAAAAGAAAGCTGCTAATTTAAAACAAGAAATTGAGAATAGAAAACAACTGATCTCACAATTAAAAGCCGAAATTACTGCTATTGAACAGAAGGCAATTGAGTCTTCTCAAGAGCAAGAATCTACTTCTCAAATTATTAATTTAATTAATCAATTAAATACTACTCGAAATGAGCAGGTAGATGCACTAGAACAAGAACGTCAAAGAATTGCTAATAATAAAAGAGCACAAGCTGAAGAAGCAGTAGCTCGAAAAAAAGCTGCAGCAGAAGCTAAGGTGCAAGCTGAGCAATATCAAAAAAACGTGACTCAGTTAGATTCCAATACAAAAAAGCAAGATCAGAATACTGCCTCATTAGACAGAAACACAAGTGTAGTAGCTAAAGCTACAAAACAAGTTATTACATATGGTACAATAATTTCGCTATTGAAAAGAGTTTATAGTGAAACAATTAGTACCATTAAAGATATGGATGAAGCACTGACTGGTATGGCTGTTGTTACATCTATGAGCCGTGCACAAACTTGAGAGTTGGTAGGCAGTTTTCAAGAACTTGCTAATACCACTGGTAAAACTACAACTGAAATTGCTAATATGGCAACTAAGTTCTATCAACAAGGCAAATCAACCAGTCAAGTACTTGAATTAACAGAGGCAGCAGCAAAAGCCGCTACAATTGCTGGTATTGATGGCTCTCGTTCAATAGACTTGTTGACTAATGCTATGAATGGTTTCCAATTATCTGCTACCAAGGCTATGGAAGTTAGTGATAAGTTTGCAGCATTAGCAGCATCTGCAGCTACTGATTACGAAGAATTAGCTACTGCATTGAGCAAAGTTGCGGCACAAGCTAACTTAGCTGGTATGAGTATGGACTTTACTTTAGGTATGTTAACCAAAGGTATTGAAGTCACTCGTGAGGCACCAGAAACAATTGGTACTGCATTAAAGACTGTTATTGCTCGTATGCGCGAATTGACTGATTATGGGACCACTCTTGAGGATGGTATTGATGTTAACCGTGTAGATAAAGCGTTGAGCAACGTTGGTGTTTCATTAAGAGATACCAACGGTGAATTTAGGGATCTTGAAGATGTTTTAACAGATTTGGGTAAAAAATGAGACACGTTAAATAAAAATCAACAAGCTAACGTAGCAGTGGCTTTGGCTGGTACTCGTCAACAATCACGTTTAATTGCTATGATGCAAGACTTTGATCGCACTCTTGAATTGGTTGATGTATCAGCAAACTCATATGGTGCTACAATGGCTCAAAGTGCTAAATATATGGAAGGCCTTAGCGCTAGTTTAACATTGTTAACAAATGCTTGACAGGCTTTGATTTTGGAATTAACTAGTAGTCAAGTTATTATTGACATAGTTAATTTACTGACTAGCGTTGTAAATATTTTAACAGATATAGTTAGTAATTCTGCATTATTTACCAGCCTTTTAATTACTGCTGCAGTAATTGGCTCTGGAATTTTAGCTAATAAAATAATAGAATGAAGCTATACCTTAAGGCAACAGCAATTAGACAAAGAAAGAAATTTATTACAGGCGAAAATTAATTTAGCTAAAAAGAAAGAACTGCTTAATGCAAAAAAGATAGTCGTAGAACAAGCAAAATCAGCTTTGAAAACAGCCGAGACACTACGAGATGAGAAGAAAAAATTAAAAACCCAATTAGAACAATTAAAAACAGAGCAACTAAGTAAAAATAATGGTGTTGCTGCGGCGCAAACTGAGCTACAAATTCAACAAGTTACCAAAGACTTGGCTGAAGCTGAATTAAATGTACAACAAAAGCAAACTGATTTGGCTATCGCTCAGTCAAATGAAAAGCAGGCAGCATTTGACATTGAATCTGCGCAGTTAGAAGTCCAACAAGCCAGCACAGAGCAATTGTCGCTTGGGCAGAAAATATTAAATAGCTTATTAGGACCATTAAGTTTATTAATTAGCTTATATACTGCAATTTCTGCAATTATTACAGTTATCAATATGAAAAAAGCACAGTCTATTGCTTTATCTGAGGCTGAAACTGTAAAAGAAAAAAGTAAATTTGCCGTTATGTTGAAAAATGCTGGGGCCGCTATGGCAGAAAGTGCTGCAAAAATTCCTGTCGCAGGTTGGGTTATTGCAGCAGCTATATTAGCGGCGGTTGGGGCAGCTATTGCTGTTACAGCTATAAATCAAAACCAAGATGATAAAATAGATGATACAGCAGACTCATTAAATAAAGTTCAAGCTGAATTATACAATTTAAACAATGGAATTGAAACTGTTAAAAAATTAGGTGATGAGTTTGACATATTATCTAATAAGATTATAAAATCTTCTGATGACCTCAAAAGATTAGCAGAGATTGCTAAACAAATTAATGATGAAGCAGGTGAGACCGTTGTAGATACAAATGCTGATTTAACTACACAATCGGCTCAAATTGCAGGTTATCAACGACGTCAAGAGGCCAAATATCAAACAAAAGTTAGTGAAGCCAATACAACTCTTGGTACTGGTTTTAAAGATGCCATGAGCGCACAAGCAAGTAATGATGCTTGAGCAGATGCTTGAACCGATATGGGAGAGGGTGCTTTGGCTGGAGGCGTGACTGGTTTTTTAGGAGGGGTATTAACCGGCAACGGTATTGTTGCTGCAATTAGCGCTAGTACCGGCGCAATAGGTGGATTTTTTAGTGGTTTATTTGGGAATTTTAAAGAGGCAGATGATTTAGAGGAAGAATATTTGCGAAGTCATGAAAAGCGCCAAGAATATATTGATAGCCTTGGCACTGCTGGTCTAATGACGATTCGCACGGTTGCTCAAAATGAAATTGCAGCATTAGCTACATATGATGAGGATACTCAAAGTATATTAAAAGATGC